>SL_8KL_010_SEDDRAFT_10001187_pt1 | contig 22660 bp, 15 predicted proteins | sample SodLakKL_010_SED_4_FD_11160 | JGI IMG/M metagenome (IMG submission 11160) | reverse complement strand
TTTTTGTTTCCTCCCGAGGGCTAAAATCCATCATGCCCCACCTGATTGAGAATTGCCATATTTAAAATTAATCATCATGAGACAAAGTTTTTTCTTTTACTCTTACCACTTCTCGATCACTTCTTCAGTAGTAACTATTTCGGCCCCAAACACTTCTTCCATGTACTCCAGGGCAGAGTTTTTCTTTTCCAGTGTCATCGAAGCTGTGCAGTCTTTTACCACTTTGATCTCATAGTCTCTGTAGAAGGCACCGGCAGCTGTATTCTGCACGCATATGTCAGTTGTAACTCCGGTCAAGATGACTCTTTCTATCTGGTGTTGCCTGAGCGTCAATTCTAGGTCAGTTTTATAAAAAGAATCATAGAATCTTTTCGGTAATTTTCGGTTAGCTAAGCCTTCCAATGCCGGTATGATTTCAGATCCCTCATCATCCTCCATAGCGTGAGGTCCCCAATGTTTGATTTCAGGGTCATCTTCCTGATGTCTGTCCTGAACGAAGACTTTTAAAATATCTTTTTCGCTAGCCTCTTCAAGGAAATTTTTTAGATCTAGAACGATAGCTTCGGCATTTTCATTGCCTAGTTTACCAGTCACGAAATCGTTTATCATATCTATTACGACTACAGCTTCTTTTTTAGCGATGCTATCACGGGACTAGCTTAGAGCCTGTGCTTAATTAACTTTTTTGAAGTGACATCCTCCTCTCCCTGAACCTAACAGGAAAAGCTAGTTTTCCTGTGGTTCCATTTGGAAATTCATAGAATTTCCATGGATATATGGAATGTAATTCCATAGATATCGTTTGGAATCAGAGATTCTAAAGATAGCTGGAACACGGTTCCAGCAATACAGAGGAATTTTGCAAAATTCCTCGAAGGAAGAGGTCTTAGCCCTGAGTTGAGATAATGCCATTCTTCTTGACAAATAAATAATGTTCTAAAAAAACATCTTCTCTCATATATATTGATAATAATATCTTTTATCATAAATCGGAATATTCTTAACCCGGTTTTCCATTACGAAAATCTATTGAGGTAATATTTCATGAGCGCTGAAAAACTCACCGAGAACGCTAAAAAGATTCTTAAAGAAAGATACTTGAAAAGAAACAAGGAAGGTAACGTCGTCGAAACTCCTGAAGATATGTTCAGAAGGGTCGCGTCGGCAGTAGCAAAAGTCAACGATGACTACGATGATGACAGAACTGCAGAAGAGGAAGAAAAAGAATTTTTTGATGCTTTGAGCAACCTAGATTTTATTCCTAACTCTCCCACTTTGATGAACGCGGGATTGGAATTAGGGCAATTGAGTGCCTGTTTTGTGTTATCACCCCAAGATAATATGGAGAGTATATTTCAGCAGGTGAAGAATGCCGCCAAGATATTTCAGTCAGGAGGCGGCGTTGGTTATACCTTCTCGAGATTGAGACCTAGAGGTGATACGGTAAAATCTACAGGAGGCGTAGCCAGCGGTCCAGTATCTTTCATGAAGGTTTACGACGAGATGTGCAATACTATCAAGCAGGGTGGTAGAAGGAGAGGAGCTCAGATGGGAGTCTTGTCGGTCCAACATCCAGATATAGAAGAATTCATTGAGGCGAAAGATGAGGAAGGAGAGTTGGAAAATTTCAATATCTCAGTAGCTCTGACGGAAGAGTTCATGGAGGCCGTTCGTAAAGGAGAAGATTATGACCTGATAAATCCTCGAAACGATGAGGTGGAAGGCCAGCTCGATGCTGAAAGAATCTACGACAAGATAGTGAACCAGGCGTGGAAGAACGGTGAGCCAGGGATTTTGTTTTTAGATAGGATAAACGAGGACAATCCATTCGATATAGCGGAATATCCGGAGCATTATATCGACGCGACAAATCCATGTGTAACTGGAGATACATTGATAAGTACAAAAGAGGGAGTGTTTAGTGCAGAAGAACTCTGCGAAAATGGCAAGGATTTAGATATCATAGTCGATGGAAGATTGAGTGAAGAGAAAATTAGAGAATCTTCAGAAGTTTTTAAAACAGGCGAAAAGGACGTCTTTAACCTGAAAACAAAAGAAGGATACGAAATAAGATTGACAGAAGATCATCGGATGATGACCCCAGATGGATGGAAAGAAGTCAGAGACCTTGAAGTCGATGACAAAGTACATCTCATCGACCGTGAAATCGAATTTGGTAACGGAGGCTCCTTAAAAGAAGGTTTAGTTCTTGGATGGATAGTCGGTGACGGACAAATTAAAGATTCCGAGGAGAGAGTCACATTACACTTCTATGATAGGGACACTACTATATCCGATAAATATGCTGAGTACGTAAACAGTATTATCCGTGAACCTATAGGTAACGGTGATTACGAAGTTGGAGTGCAAGAGATAGAACGAGGTGAGAACACTGTTAAAGAACAGAGGGTTAGATCGGCTAGATTATACGAAGTAACTGAAAAGTACGGATTAAATGAAAACAAATTACAAGTCCCCAACGAGCTATTCAAGAATGGTAAAAAAACGGCAAAGGGCTTCTTACGAGGGCTTTTCACAGCAGACGGTAGCGTTCAAGGTAATATAGAGAAAGGCGTTTCTGTGAGATTATCTAGCTCCGAATTGAACCTATTAAAAGAAGTTCAACAACTCCTCTTAGGTTTCGGTATAAAAAGCAAGATCTACGAAGAAAGAAGAAAGGAGGGGGAAAGAGAGCTCCCGAATGGTAATAATGGTACTAAGAATTATCATATCAAAGCTCAACACGATTTGGTGATAAGTAAGGATAATCTTGAGCTTTTCAGGGATAGGATCGGATTTGTCAGAGATGATAAAAACAAAAAACTAGAAGAATTACTCGAGGAATATGATAGAGGGCCTTATTCAGAAAAGCACATGGCTACGGTAAATTCTATCGAACATAATGGACATGAAGCTGTTTACGACTTGACCGAACCCGATACCAATTCTTTCGTGGCTAATGGTTTTGTCGTCCATAACTGTGGTGAGCAGCCACTGGAGGATTTTGAAGCGTGCAATCTCGGTCATATCAATCTATCTCACGCTGTAAATGACGGAAAAGTAGATTGGGACCACCTTGAAGAGATGGTGGATCTATCAGTTAGGTTCTTAGACAATGTTATAGATGCGTCCGATTTTCCAAATGTCACAGGATACGAGGGAGAAGAGGATGCAATCAGGAAAAAAGTGAACGAGAACAGAAAGATAGGTTTGGGTGTGATGGGATGGCACAACATGTTGATGCAGCTTGAGATACCATATGATAGTGAAGAGGCTATAGAGAAGGCCCATGAAGTTATGGAATTTATTCATAAGAAGAGCAAAGAAATCAGCAAAAAAATTGCGGAGGACCGAGGCAAATTCCCTAATTGGGATGAATCTGAATATGATGAACCGATAAGAAACGCAACTACTACTACCATAGCTCCTACAGGTACCACAAGCATGATAGCTAATACTAGCGGGGGCATTGAACCGGTCTTCGCCGTATCCTACATCAAGAACGTTTTGGACGGAGAAACCATGGTCATGCCCGATCCAGTATTCGAAGATTTTGCAAAGGAGAGAGGATTTTACAGTGATGAACTGATGGAAAATATAGCTAAACAGGGTTCCGTAACCAATATAGACGAGGTGCCAGAAGATATTAAACCGCTTTTCAAAACCGCTCTTGAAATATCTCCAGAATGGCATATACGGATGCAGGCAGCTTTCCAGGAACACGTAGATAATGCTATCTCGAAAACAGTCAATTTTCCGAATGAAGCTTCTAAAGAAGATATAAAAGAAGTTTATGATCTTGCTTATGACTTGAAGTGTAAAGGAGTAACGGTATACAGAAGCGGTTCGAGACAGGAGCAGGTCATGGAAGTCGAAGGTGAAAAGGAGGAAGAGGAAACTTTCGAACGTAGGCCTAGAGAGAGACCTACGACGGTAGAAGGCACCACACAAAAGATAGAGACAGGTTATGGCGGCCTTTACGTAACAATAAATGAAGACGAATATGGACTGTTTGAAGTCTTCTCTCAGATAGGAAGAGCCGGTGGATTCACTCAATCTTTCACTGAATCTTTGGCAAGGCTTATTTCACTCTGCCTGAGATCTGGTATACCTCCGGAAGAGATAACTGATCAGTTGGAGGGCATAAGATCTCCTGAGATCGCCTTTGAAGAAGGCGAAAAGATACTTTCGATACCAGATGCGATGGCTAAGGCCTTGAAATGGCACAAAGAAGGGAAGAAAAGGACGGAACAAGCTCAGCTTCCGACAGAAGAAAGCAGTTCTAAATCATCTGTGGAAAAGATGGTCTCCCAAGGGATCAATCCCGCATGCCCGGACTGTGGAGCTATGCTGACGCTCTCCGAAGGCTGCGTTACTTGTCCCAACTGTGGATACAGCCAGTGTTAATTACCGGAAATACAAAATTCACCTTTTTTATTTTTCTATCGAGATGTCAAAAATTAGATATAGTTCTTCCTTATAGGGAGAATCGGTGGCAAGATGGAAAAGAGAAAAAAAAGGATACTAATAATGGGAGCAGCAGGAAGAGATTTCCACAACTTTAATACTGCTTTCAAAGATAATGATGAGTTCGAAGTGGTCGCATTCACTGCAACGCAGATACCTGATATAGAAGGAAGGAGATATCCTCCAGCTCTCGCTGGAGATCTTTATCCAGAAGGAATCCCTATAATCCCTGAAGAGAAATTGGTCGAAACCATCGAAGAGGAAAGGATCGATGAAGTCGTATTTGCTTACAGTGATGTTACTCACGAATACGTGATGCATAAGGCTTCAGAGGTCATAGCCGCAGGTGCAGATTTTGTTTTATTGGGAAATGACGAGACCATGTTGAAAGCTAGGATCCCTGTAATCTCAGTCTGCGCAACCAGGACCGGTTCGGGAAAAAGCCAGACCACTCGTAAGATCTGTGAACATATGAACGATGAAGGTATCGATCTAGTCACCATCAGACACCCGATGCCCTATGGGGATCTGGAGAAACAAGCAGTTCAAAGATTTGAAGATTACAAAGATCTAGATGAAGAAGATACAACTATCGAGGAGCGGGAGGAATACGAACCCTATATAAACGAAGGAATGGTGATCTATGCAGGTGTAGATTACGGAGCGATCCTCAGACAGGCAGAGAACGAAGGTGATATACTTATTTGGGATGGCGGTAACAACGACACACCTTTCTATAGACCGGACATACATTTCGTAGTTTTAGACCCTCACAGGGTCGGACATGAAACGACATATCATCCAGGTGAAGCTAACCTCAACATGGCGGATGTATGTATAATAAACAAGTGTGACACCGCCGAGGAGGAAGACATCAAAGAATTGGAAGAAAACATAAAGGAAGTGAATCCAGATACCGAAATCGTAAGAGCGAATTCGCCTATCAAGGTCGAAGACCCGGATATGATCAAGGATAAGAAAGTATTAGTTATAGAAGACGGTCCCACTATGACACATGGAGACATGAGTTTTGGTGCGGGAAAACTCGCTGCAGAAAAATACGGCGCATCCGAAATAGTGGACCCAAAAGAACAGGCTGTAGGTTCGATAAAAGAGACATTTGAAAACTATCCACACCTTGAAGACGTTCTCCCTGCGATGGGATATTCTGATGAGCAAATCGAAGACCTCGAACAGACAATAGATAATTCAGACTGCGATGTCGTTGTATCGGGAACTCCAATAGATATCAGACGTGTTTTAGAAACTGATAAGCCTATAGCCCATGTGAAGTACGAACTAGAGGTACAGGAAGAAGGAAAACTAGAGAGCATATTGGAAGATTTTAAGAAGGAATATTGCTAAAAAACCCTTAACCTATTCTTTCTCTTATAGAAAGTGTTAAAAACTGTCTACATCATATTGAATAATTGATGGATGTAGACTTGGCAGATGATGAACATTTTGTACAATCCAGCCAAAGATGTGCTAGATGCCGAGGGGCAAAGAACCTATGTGGGAGAGAACGGTGTCCAGTAATTGTAAAGTATTATCATAGGATGAAATCCCAACCAATGGTTAACGATACTGACATATCAGGTTCATCACCTCCTGGCGTTTTTGTTGGAAGATACGGTTATCCAAAGGTAGATGTTGGGCCATTAGTTCCACCTTTTCATGGAAATACGGAGGAACTTGATACACCGGAAAAATGGGTTGGGAGAGACATCGATGATATCGTTAACAGTAGAACAAAACTGATCAGAGGTAAACATCCAGTGAGAGTCGATAAATTCCAAGATTCAAACAGATTGGTGGATTATACTAGACAGATGGCTCTCGCAAAAGAACCTGCTGAGGTAGAAGCTTTCTTCAAGAAAAAGCCAGGTGGAAGGATTACCGTCTCGGATTCCGTTCAACCATACGGTCCGTCTGGACCCCTAAAAAAGATAGACCTAGGTACCATAAAGTTCGACAAACATTTGGATAAAGTTCATTTCGACACTGATTTGAAGGCTACGAGGGGAGTTATAAATTTATATGAAAAAGATGTTTTGGTCTCAAAAATACAGAGAGCTTTTAGTGTAGGAAGTTTTGGATTAAAAGACAATCGAAAGTTCGTTCCAACTAGATGGAGTATCACGGCTGTAGATGACACCATAGGAAAAAATCTCAGGGAAAGAGTGAAAGATTACAGGCCTATAGACGAGTACAGGGTATACGAAACCTGGGAGCTGGATAACAGGTGGGAGATATTGATGCTCCCGAGAACTTGGATCTATGAGTTGGTTGAAGCGTGGTATCCAGAGACCGCCTGGAATCCCCACGGAAATGATATAGCAATAATTTCAAGTCACGAAAAATATGAAGGACGATCAGATTATGCGGAAATCGGTGGTTGCTTTTATGCAGCTAGATTGGCGATAGCTGAAAAACTCTCACAAGAAAAAAGACAAGCCGGAGCAGTTATATTGAGAGAAACGCATCCAGGATATATAATGCCAGTTGGCGTATGGAATGTTAGAGAACACGTGAGAGACGCTTTGAGAAAAGAACCCAAAACATTTGAGAATTTAAAAGACGCTTTATTTTATATATCTACTCGTTTAGATATAAAGATAGATACCTGGAAAAAATACAGCGAGGTACTCCAAGATTCACTTTACCAAACTCGGCTGAGTGATTTTGGGATGGGGGTAAACAAAAAGTCTAATCCAAAGGAAAAAGATTTTGATTTTGGAGATGATAGACATTGGAATTAGGATTTAAAAAAGTCGAGATAGAAGGAGTAACGATCGCTCCAATCAGTTGTAAAACGGCCCTCTCTAGATCTCAGTTAGAATCAGATTATGCATTGAATCCTTACAGAGGTTGTTCTCATGGATGCAAGTACTGTTACAGCCCTAGTGTTTTGAGAGAAGAACGTACCTGGGGAGAATTTCTAGATGTTAAGAGGAATATACCTAAAGTACTCTCAAAGGAATTGAAAAAGAAGGAAAAAGGGATGGTCCGGATCGGAAGCGTCACCGATCCCTATCAAGAAGCGGAAGAAAAATACGAGTTGACTAGAAGATGTTTAGAACAACTCTCAATGCGTGATTTTCCTGTTCTTATACAGACCAAGTCAGGTCTAGTTAAGAGAGATGTAGATCTTTTGAAAGAAATGGATTCGGACATCGGTTTTACTATCACCAGTTTAGATGACAATTTTAGAAAGAAATTTGAACCGAACGCTCCTTCGATCTCGGAGAGATTATCTGCCATAAAAGAATTGAAAGAAGAAAATCTAGATCTGTGGGTCTTCATCGGCCCTTTATTTCCCTATCTCAACGATGAGAAAGAAGATCTATTAAGATTGAAAGAAACTCTAGACTCTTTAGGGATAGATGAGATATATTTGGATAAGTTGAATATGAGAGAGAGGGTTTGGAATAACATAAAACCTATTCTTGAGCCTGATATACAAAAAAAATATAAAAACATATATTTTGATGGTGATGATTATTTCAATAGAAAGAAAAAGATGTACAAATCCATTGGAAAAACAGTTTTCTAACGTTGGGTAAATTTCGTAAAAGATTTATATAATCCGAGATGATAACCTTTTATGGGAGATCATGTTCAAGAAAAAGGAATTAGAGGAAAAGTTAGATTTATACCAGGAGAAGGTGAATAAGCTCAAAAGTCGGATGAAGAAATTAAAAAACAAAAATAAAGAACTCCAAAATGAAAAGAGGACTATTTTAAAGGAGAAAAAAAACATATTAGATAAACACGGAAGTCAGTTAAAAAATTTGATCGATAAGATGAGCGAGAGGGAAGAAGGGGAGCTCTCTGAAGATACTGAAGATCTGATCGAAACACTCGAGTACGAAATCTTTGATTTGAAGGAGGAAGTCGAAGAGTTGAACAAAGAGAACGAAGAATTGATCGAAGAATTGAATGAATATAAGGCTGAAGATGATTATGCTATACGTTCTGACAAAAGTACTGTTATCCCTGATAGATCTGAGATTAATGGAGCGATAAGGTGCAAGAGCGATATCGAGATAGGAGATTCGACTGTAGTTCACGGGCCGATACAGTCCTCTGGTTATATTAGAATGGGTAACGATGTTAGGATAGAAGGGCACGCTGAGTCTAAATCAGGTGAGATTGACACTGGTCCAAAAACAGAAATACAAGGTAAATTGAGAGGGCCAAGTATCAATTTAGGGGAAAAGAACTCGGCAAAGGATATCGAATCTTTTGGTGATGTGATTTTGGGTGAAAATACGGTAGTCTCTGATATCACAGCCGTAGGAAACATAAAGATGATGAATGGAGCAAAGGCAGAGGGGTCACTAAAGTATGGAGGCAATTTTGACGGGGCAGAAGGGATCTCCATAGCAGAATCCGTAATGCCTCGTTCCAAAGAAGAGATAGAAGAAGAATTGAAAGAAAAAAACCTATCTCAGGATTAGAAGAAATCGCCCATCTTATCTCTTCTTAATAAATTCATCTCACTCACTGTTGTACTGCCTTCCTGACGGAGGGAAAATAAAACCGCTTCCGCCACCTCTTCCGGATCCATCACTTCTTCCCCATCAAACTTTTCCTTATATTTCATCCCATCTTCATCCCTAATGTCTGTTCTGACCTCGGAAGGGTTCAATAGTGTGACTGCAACTCCTGATTTGCCTACTATGCTTTCTATACTGTGAGCGAATCCTTTTACCCACCATTTTGAAGCAGCGTAAATAGGATTGAAAGAACGAGGATGATTAGCGTCGAAGCTTCCTATAAAAATCAGATTACCTTTAGAGTCACTAATATGTGGTATAACTTCTTTTGTGAAGAAAAAAACACCGTCACAATTGGTCCCCATCACTTCTTTGTAGTCAGATGAAGAAAAGTTCTCTATCTTTCCGTATCTGATTATCCCCGCATTATTAACGAGTATATCCAATTTCCCGAATTTATCTACAGTCTTTTCTACAGCTTTTTTCACTTGTTCTTCATCTCTAACGTCAGTTGGTAAGATCAAAGTATCGACGGCATTATTTTCTTCCAAACTTTTTGATAATTCTTCGAGCTTTCCTTTTCTTCTAGCTACCAAACCAAGATCTATCCCCTCTTTCGCTAATCTTTTACAAATTGCCTTTCCTATTCCTGAGCTTGCTCCGGTCACGATAGCGACCTTTCCTCTCAAACGATCATGATCCATCTCATGCTCACCTCTCAATCTATAATATCTATCTTTTTGAGTTTCTTTTCTAAATCCTTTAATTCCTCTTTATCCAAAGAATGCAGTGGTTTTCTTAGGTCTCCATAATCATGGCCTTTGACTTTAAGAGCTCCCTTTACAGCAGACATTGTCGGATATTTGTTAAATATGTTTTTTATCTCTAAAACTTTTCTCTGTTTCTGTTTTGCCGCTTCTATATCTCCTGTCTTGAATTTTTCATAAATATCAACGAAAATTTCTGGAAAGGCATTTCCTATCGCCGTCACAGCTCCATCTCCGCCTATAGCAAGATAACTGAATACAAGAGAATCATTACCGCCAAAAAAGATAAAATCCTCTCGCTTTTTTCTGACCTCATTCAAAGTTTTATAAAATAACTCTACATCGCCAGAGCTGTCTTTCAATCCGATCAAATCCTTGATTTTAGTAAGTTTTAAAAGAGTTGAACTCTTTATTTCATTACCTGTGAACTGAGGAATAGAATAGAGAAAAACAGGTATCTCTATTTCATTTACGATCTTCTCAATATGCACTTTAAGACCATCTTCACCGATTGGAAAATAATAAGGAACTATCACATGGACAGCATCAGCTCCTTTTTCTTCAGCATATTTGCCCAATTCGAGAGTTTTGTTAGTGCTGTTGCACATGGTTCCAGCGATAACCGGAACTCTTCCGTTTACTTTCTTGATTGAGGTGTCTATGATTTTTTTCTTTTCTTTGAAAGTTAAAAGCGGGGCTTCACCGTTGGTACCGAGAAGATAGATACCATGAACTCCTTTTTCTATCAAATAATCTATAAAATCGCCCATCCTTTTTTCATCGATTTTTCCATCTTCGTCAAAGGGAGTGATGACCGCTGGGAAAATCCCTTCAAATGTTTTTTCTTTCCTCATGGTTAGGACTCACAAATCAAAGTATTTTAAATCTTCCTGAATTTACCATATTCTGAATTTCTACGATAGTCTAGATTGTCTTTTCGCTCCTCATAGAAGCATTTCTTCGTCTTCTAATGGTTCGGGACTGCCTATCACTTCACTGCATTCTGGGCAATCTTCACCAGTATGATCTTCTCTGCATTTCGAGCATAAAGGGAGGTCTCCACAGTCATGCTTATAATCGGTTCTTTTTCCACAGAAATGGCAGCTTTCGTAGGTGGTAGTTTGTTTTTCCTCCTGCTTTTTCTCAGATTCAGACATCTCAGATTTTTTCTTAAGAGAACTCTTTTCTTTTCCCGCCTTTTCAGTATCTATCTCTTTACTTTCTGCTCTCTTCTTTTCTCTTTCGATCTCTCCGCTGGTCAGACTAGATATTTTAGTGCTCGGGGCCTGATAATCAGCGCCTTCAAACTTCTTTAGAGCCGCCTGAAGTTTCTTCGCCTGGAATATCCCTATATCTAAGTTTCGAATTAGGCTCAAAAAGTCTCTGTTCTCAGGAGATAATTCAAGAGCTTTGTGTTTAAGTAGCCTTTCCGTACTCTCATCGATTTCGTCCATTTGAATATTCATCTCGTCGACCGCTCTGATATATTCAAGAACTTCCTTACATTCTTTGATTTTTTTATCCGGGAAATTGGTGACTATATCGCACAATTTTATGCCCTCTTTGACCAGTTTATCTCTTTTCTCCTCTGAGAGTTTAGAAATTATGACTTTCGAAGCTTCCTCCAACTTATTTTTCTTTTCTCTCGACAAAGAACTCAGATCCATGCCTTCCTTCAACGTGATATATCTGAAAACGTCATCGATATGATTGTAGGGGACATCACATTTCTGGAAAGCCTCTTCTTTGGTTACTGGTTTACCTCTCCTGCATTCGTATTCCAAAATATCTTTCGCATATTTCTCGAGTTTCTTCGATTTCTCCCTGTCTTCAGCCACTTCAAGCCCTTCGTTTGCGGATTGGAACTTTGAATCTATCTCGATCGCTCTTTCGAAAGCTCTTTTTGACTTTTCCAATTTTTCCATCTCTAATAGAACTCTTCCCTTGTTGTTCCATGCATATTTATCTTTTGGATCTAAGCCGATAGCCTTATCGTAAGCACTCAAAGCCTGCTTGAGGTCACCGACTTCTTCATAAGAACGACCCAATTCGAACCAAGCTTCTTGATACTCTTTGTCTTTCTCCGTAGATTTTTTGAAGCTTTCTATAGCCTCCCGAGTTGGTATATCGCTAGCTTCGGATTCCACCTGCCCTTTTTTGAACCAAAGGCTTGGGTCTTCAGGATCCTTTTCTAGTGCTTCTTCATAAGCCTCCACAGAGTCTCCTTTCCTACCGACTAGATCGTAACATTCCGCTAAGATCCTCCACGTGGATTTGTCTCCAACACCAAGTTTAATCGCGGTGTCTAAAGAATTGAGCGCTTCCTCGTACCGTTCCATTTCAAAAGCCAATTCACCCTTGAATCTCCAGGTCTGTCCGTTCTGATCATCTATCTCTAGTGATTTCTCAAAGATCTCTCGTGCCTCCTCGTATTCCCCAGATTCGATGAGACATTTCCCTTTAAGATTCAAATATTCTGTGTTTTCTGACTCTAGTTCTAAAGCCTTGTCATACCATTCTATAGCTTCGTCGTACCGTTCCATCTTCTTCAAGGATTCTGCTTTTCTAATAATCGGATGGACATCCTTCTCGTCAAGTTCGTGGGCCTCGTTATAGGACCTCAAGGCATTTTCGTATCTTTCGAGGTGTTCCTGGATCATGCCTTTCTGCATCCAAGAAGTCTTGTCTTTTGGATCAAGTTCTAGAGCTTTATCGAAAGCATCTATACTCTTCTCTCTTTCTTTCAAGAACTTGTGAGCTTTTGCTTTATCTTTCCAAGTTTCGAAGTCATTCCCATCCTTATCTAGTATCTTATCACAGTATTTCACAACCTCCTCCCATCTTTCTAACTCCATTAAGATATCTTTAGTTCTTCTGAGATCATCGAAAGTTTCTTCTAAATCGAGAACTCTCTCCATAGCTTCTAGAGCAGATTCGGCTTCACCGAGTTTTTTCAGAGATTCGGCTTTGTCTCTCCAAGCCTCTACATTCTGGGAATTCATCTCCAGAATCTTTTCAGCCGTTTGTTGGATTTCACTCCATCTTCCCAGTTCTTTCAGTGACTCTTTCTTGTGCTCCAAGACTTTTAGATCATACTCTTTCATATCTAGAGCCCTGTCGAAAGATTTCACCGCCTCACCATGTTTCCCAACTTCAGCCAAGCAGATACCTTTACGGATATGGGCAAATCTATTGCTCGGATCCAATTCTAAAGATCTATCGAAGGCTTCTATCGCTTCTTCATATCTCTCAAGCCACTCTAAAGCAGCTCCTTTGCTGTACCAGATGTTCTTGTCTTCTTCTTCGATATCTAGCGCTTTTTCATATGATCGCACAGCTTCTTCGTATCGATCTACTCCTTCTTGAGCGAGGGCTTTACTGTACCAAATTTTATGGTCTTCAGGGTCAATTTCTAAAGCCTTATCATAAACATCGATTGCCTCATCATATCGCTCCAATTTGTTCAATGCATGCCCTTTATTATTCCAATAACTTTTATCCTTAGGATCCAACTCGTGGGCTTTTTCGAAACTCTCAACCGCTTCCTCGTATCTTCCTCTTTTGTACTCAGAAAGACCTTTAAAATTCCATTCTTCCGGTCTAGATTCATCTATTGAGAGACCTGATTTAGAATCTTCTATCGCTTTTTCATATTTTTCTTTTTTCCGGTAAGCTTTAGCCCTGTCGAAATAGGCTTGAGCATCATCAGGGTCTTCATTCAAAATTCTATCACATACTTTTATAACTTCATCGTATCTGCCCAACTTAATCAGAGCTTCCTTCTTACCTCTCATCGCCTCCGGATTTTTCTCTTCAAAATTCAAAGCTCTTTCGAACTTTTCCAAAGCGGTCGAAGGATCGTTCAACTCCAAATACGCTCTACCCATATCGATCAACGCTGGTATGTTTTCTCCGTCGATCTCCATCATCCTTTCAGCAATACGGATAACATCCTCCCATTCCCTTTTATCCTTGTATATCTCTTTTTCGTGGTCCAAAGCTCTTATATCCCGGGGATTAAAAGATAACGCCTCTTCAAAGGCCTTTATAGCTTTTTCCTTTTTACCTAACTTCTGGAGAGCTACGCCTTTATCGTATAGAGCGCTCGCGTCCTCAGGATTGCTCTCTAAAATACGCTCACATATATTTACCAGTTCTTCATACCGTTCCAGTTCTTTGAGAGCTTCTTTCTTATTATTCAATAATCTGTGATCAGCCATATCGATATTTATTCCTTCCTCAAATGCTACTACTGCATCTTCGTATCTCTCCATCTCGAACAAAATAGTCCCTTTTTCATTCCATAATTCTTTGTCCTCTTGATCTAATTCTAAAGCTCTATCAATAGCCTCTAAAGCCTCTTCATTCCTCTCTAGCTGATGGAGTGTAGTTCCTTTTTCCATCCAAAGTCCCTTTCGGTCTGGATTTATGTCTATCCCATTATCAAAACATACCACAGCGTCGTTAAGCTTATCTTGTTCTTTTAAAACCAAACCTTTTTTGAGCCAAATATTTTCGTCATCTGGATTTATATCTAGAGCCTGGTTCAATATTTCTACAGATGAGCCGAAATTACCGTCTCTTTTCAGGGCCATAGCTTTTTCTGTCAATATTTCCGTATCCTCCGGATTTATATCTAAAATCTTGTCATAAAAGGATATGTCATCTGGATCTATCTCTAATCCTGCCTTGTATGCTCTTACAGCCTCCTTTTCTCGGCCCATATCTGCCAAAATGTCCCCCTTGTTACCGTAACTCATCTTGTTCTCTGGCTCTGCCTCTATCGCATCCTCTAAGAATCTCAATGCCTCGTCCTCTCTCCCCTTCTCAGCAAGTAACAGAGCTTTATGATTTAGAGCTTTAACATTGTATTGATCGATTTGGAGTGATTTTTCCTCAGCCCTTAATCCCTCATCCTCGAAACCCAAATTATAGTAAAGCCATCCCAAAGTGTCATAAATATCTGAGAGTTCCTCCTTTTTTTCACGCAAAGCCTTTTTTTTCTTATTTATATAATTCCAAGCTTTATCACAATATTCTTTAGCCTTTTCTATATCTCCATCCCGATGGCTATCTTCAGCCTTCGTCAATAATTTACGTGATTTTTTCAAGGCTCTTTTTTCTTTATCCCATAATGAACTTATAGAATCTAAGATACCCATTATTTATCCTCCTATTTTACTCAATCAATTGTTTGTTTATATATAACGTTTTTTACTGGCAACCGATACAACTGGCCACAAGGTTGAGTAGATAAAATCAAAGTAAATTTTTCAAGTGACCAGTTCTTCTAATTTCTCTCTCTCAATGGCTCTCTTAATCTCTAGAGCCAATCTTCGACCTGTAGACATTCTCTTGCCCCAGAGCGTATTTCCATATGGGTGTCCGACATTCATATGAACATTTGTGCCTCCACCCACTCTTGGTGCGACATCATAAATATAAAAGTTCAGATCTTTATCCACGCAGGTCTGCAAGCAGAAAGGACCTATTATTCCGGGATCGTAATGTTGCTTGGTTGCTTCAACATAGGTTTCAGCCATCTCAAACACTTTCTCGATTTGAGATTCTCTAAGGGTAGCGCTGTTATGACCGATCACCGTATATTCAGGAACTTTCTGCTCTTCATTGAGAGTCATCTGCTGAGGGGCTGGAAGTCTTACATGACCGTCGAGACTTGTCTCGAACCGCCAGTCTATACCGAGAAGTTCTACTTTTGGTCCATTCTCTGTGATCGGACTATAAAAAAAGTCAAAATTGAAGACCGGCCCAATTATATACTCCTCGATCCTAGCATCTTTTAGGTCTTCTTCCGTTATAACATCGTTGTTTAATAGCTGATAAGATTTTTGTTGATATTCCTCATAGGAAGCCGCGGTAAAGAAACCCCTCTCCAACCTCTTTTCCTTGTGGGGCAGTTTTACCATCACGAGTTTATCTATCTCTTCAGGATCTTCATACTTCTTTGGAAATGGTAGACCGGCCTTTTCAAGTAACCAGTAGTAATCTTTTTCTTCTTCTCTCTCTTCGGAGCGGAGTAAATTTCTACTACCTATCATAGGGACTTCAAATTCGTTCTCAATTCTGTCCAAAGAGGCATAAGCGGTGAAAGAGCGATTGGGGACAAAGAGAACATTTTCGTCGATGAGCCTTTCCTGATTCTGCTCATCTATCACGTCACCGAATCTGTCCAATATCCAGGTCTCATCAACCACTCCCCTTTCTCTTTTCCCGTTTCTCTCCTCATATCTTCGAAAATATTTATCGTATGTCTTTTCTCGACCTTTTTGACATACCGCTAAAGTTGGAAATCCTTCATCAGCCGCCCCGTCACATATGTCGAGTGCTGAATGGGACGCTATAGCTCCTATCTTTATATTATCAAAATCATAATCTTTTAATTTTTCCCTAACTTTCTTTTCGTCCAACATATTGATCACTCTTGCTAAGAGATGAAAAATTCTCTATTTATCATTTGTGCTTATTGAAAAGGAGCATTGAAAATAATAAATAGTCACACCTGATTTTATGTTAAGAAGTGTGTATAGGGGTTGAATTTCGATGAGGAAAACAAAGATCGTAGCTACCATAGGCCCGGTCTCGTATAAAAAAGAAGATCTAGAAAGGCTCGTAACAGCAGGAATAGACGTCGCTAGACAGAATTTCTCTCACGGAACTCACGAAGAACATTCTAAAACTCTTTCTAAAATCAGAGATATCTCCGATAAAATCGGAGTGATGATGGACACCCAGGGTCCAGAGATCCGGTTGAATGAAGTCGAAGAAGATACTGAGCTGCGGCAGGGTGAAAGAGTAAGGATAGTTACCCAAGATATGAAAGGGAACGAAAAGGTACTACCGGTAGACCATCCCACGATAGATGAATTCATAGAGAAAGGAGATACCATATTGATCGACGACGGGCAGATCGAATTGAGGGTTTTAAAGATAACAGATGATATAGAATGTAAGATCATATACGGCGGAAAAGTACTCTCGAGAAAGTCGGTTAATGTGCCGGGAAAAGATATGGGGCTTAAAGCGCCGACTGAAAAGGACATCAGAGACATAAAATTCAGCGTAGATGAAGGTTTCGATTTCGTTTCCGCTTCTTTTGTAAAATCCGCTGATGAGATCGAGAAGATAAGGGAACTGATCAAAAAGAAAAATTCGGATATGAATCTAATCGCCAAAATAGAACATCTTAAAGCAGTTGAAAATATCGATGAGATAATTCAAGCCTCGGATGGTGTGATGATAGCGAGAGGCGACTTAGGGGTTGAGATTCCCGCGTCTGATGTTCCGGTACTTCAGAAGCAGATAATCGAGAAAGCTAATATCGAAGAAAAACCCGTTATCACCGCCACACAGATGCTCAAATCCATGACGGAAAGTCCTAGAGCAACTAGGGCTGAAGTTTCCGACGTGGCTAATGCAGTTATCGATGGCTCTGCAGCAGTGATGCTTTCTGAGGAAACCGCTATCGGAAAATATCCTGTCAAGTCTGTAAAATTCATGTCTGAGATCTTGCAAAAGATGGAAGATTACGTGAAAGGAAGAAAATATTTCACAACCGAGAGGAAGAGCGGAGATGTTGCAGATATAATAGCGAAAAACGTAACTCAAGCTGCTAGAGAGATCGATGCGAAGTATATAGTGGCGCATACCTCTTCTGGCTATACAGCTCACAAGATAGCGAGATTTAGACCTGATGTTGATATAATTGCTTTTACAGACAAAAGATCGGTCCAGCGGAGATTAAGTTTGGTCTGGGGCGTAAGAGCTTTTTACACCGAATTTCCACCCCATGTGGATGAAATGATATGCGGTACGGCCAAAAAACTTTTCGAAAAAGGAATGGTCGATAAAGATGATAAGTTATTGATAACGGTCGGTGTACCCGCTCCAGTGACCGGTATTACTAACACTATGCAGATCAGGACAGTCAGAAGTCTTATAGAGGAACGTTGCGATTCTTCTTGAAGGCTAATAAAAGCCCGTTATTCTTTGAGATCAGCGTTCGATCCGGAAAGAATCGAACTCGCCTGTGGGTTCTTCCTCCTCGATCTCGACATCTTTTACTATAGCATGGGGTTGATTATTTTTGCAGAATTCTATGACCTCTTTTACCTTATCCTCTGGACCTTCAAAAACCGCCTCTACTCTGCCATCTCTAAGATTTTTGACCCAGCCTTTGACCCCTTTTTCTTGAGCTTTGTCTCTAGTGTTGGCTCTGAAGAACACTCCCTGGACCTTCCCGCTGAAGAAACAGTGTTTTCTTATCATATCATCTTAACATAAAAGAGGATAAAAAAAAGATTTTGGGTATGGAACTGTCTTATTGAATCTGCTCAGCACTTCTGCACAAGCCGTTGACGGCTTGAACAGCATCTTCTGGCGTTTGATAAACAGGTAAACCTTTCTTCTCGATCTGAGCTGCCATCTTATGGGTGAATTCACCACCAGAAGCGATGGTTATTATCGGCTTTCCTTTTTCCTGCATCATATCTAGATTTTCTACGATCCTGTCGTCCAGTGCTGGAGATTGAAATAAACAGACAACGATCAGTACATCTACATTATCATCCTCTAGTGTGATCTCCATAGCTTTTTTGTATCTTGCAGAAGGGGCATCACCAACGATATCTACCGGATTTTTGAGAGTAGAGTGTTTTGGTATGACCCCTTGATCTACTGCCTCCTCGAATTTATCTTTCGTCTGATCGGAAAAATTAGCTAATTTCAAACCTTTGTCTATAAGAGAATCTGTAGACATGACTCCAGCACCACCTCCGTTGGTTACTATTCCTATGTTTTTACCACCGGGCAGTGGTTGAGAAGATAACGCTTTCGCCACATTGAACATCTCCCTTAATGTCCTTATCCTTATCACATTTGACTGTTTAAAGGCGCCGTCGTAAACACCATCCTTTCCGGCCAGTGAAGCCGTGTGAGAAGTAGCGGCTGAAGAACCTTTTTCTGTACGACCTGATTTGATAGCCAATATCGGTTTCTTGCTATTTTTAGCTGCTTCAAAAAATCTTCTTCCGTCCTTAACACCTTCGATATAAAAAATTATGTAGTCAGTTTTTTCGTCCTCTGAGATATAATCTATCAAGTCCGCCTCGTCTATATCAGCTCTGTTCCCATAACTGACGAATTTACTCAGACCTACATTAGATTCCGAAAACCAATCCAATATAGCCGCACCGAAAGCACCGCTCTGAGAGAGGAAGGCGATGGATCCTGGATCCGGACGAGCCTGCCTTTCTGGAGGGTTGAATATGGTATCGAGTTCAATCCAAGGATTATAGATACCTAAACAGTTCGGTCCTATCAGGTTCATATCATATTTTTCTACAACATCTTTGATATCTTTTTCAAGATCCTCTCTTCCAGCTTCACTAAATCCTGCACTGACGACTATAACGTTTTTTATATCTGACTTGCCGCATTCCTCTATTATGCTAGGTACTATTTTCGCAGGTAGTGAGACCAAAGCTAGGTCCACTCCATCTTCGATATCTATTACAGAGTTATAAGCTTCAATACCTAATATCTGATCTTCTTTAATATTTACAGGATATATACCTCCTTCGAATTTTCTCTTAAGCGATTTCATTATCGCGTTACCTACTTTACCTTCTTGGTTTGAGGCTCCTATCACAGCCACATTATCTGGCCAGAACATCTGATCTAGATCCATTTTACCTACAACTATCTTATGACATTGATTATTTACCTTTTTCTATCCCCTTTTGATTAATTCATTTCCAGGTTATTTCTTAAATGTCAGTAAACTATATATATGCTACAGCAGACTGTGACCATAGGAATCCTACATGGACGGGAAAGATTTAGAATTAGTGAAAAGTCTGATGAAGGAGTTAAAAAAGGTCGACAACCCAGGCACTATTCTTTTAAATACTTCGACAACTCAGATAGCGAAAACCAATTTTTTTCTTCTCAAAGGTCTCTTGGACTTAGAAGATAAAAAAGGATACTTCATGAGTTTAGACAGGCCTCATCAAAATATGGCTTATCTTTTAAATAATCATAACATCAACCAGGAAAATATATGGTATATAGATACTGTAAATCATCTATCTGGAAGAGAGCAGGTAAAAAGAGAAAATGTCGATGTTGTGAATAATGCCTTTCAAATAGAGAAGTTAGCTGGAATACTCGAAGAAAAGGAAGGTAAAAGAAAAGATTTTGGAACTCTTGAGAATATCGATTTCGTGCTGATAGATAACCTAACTCCCATGTTGAATTACAACAAGATAAAAAAGATTCAAGATTTTTTAAGTTCTTTTAAGGACCTCATTGTTTCTCATGATAATTTAATAGGTTGTTTAGTAATGGATTCTGATTCTAACGAAGATCTAGATGAGATCGTTAGAAAACATGTGAAAAACGTCATAAATGTTAAAAAACTAAAGGAGGAAATATAAAAATGGCTGAATTTGAAAGGATTTCGACTGGTATAAAGGGGCTAGATGAGATGGTAGATGGAGGCTTTCCATTTCCATCTGTTTCTCTCGTCGCCGGAGGAGCTGGCACAGGAAAAACCACATTTGGGTTGAAATTTCTCACCGAAGGCGCTAGACAGGGGGAACAAGGACTGTTCTTCACCACCCTCTCGGAACCAACCCAGTGGATGTTGAGATACACTAACCAATTCGATTTCGTAGATAAGGATTTCTTCGGTAATGAGATAAAATATCAAGATATAGGATTGTTAGTACAAAATGAAGGGTACGAAGAACTTTTAGATTTCATAGATGACAAAATAGCTGAAGTCATGCCGCAGCGTATAGTGATAGACCCCATCACGGTAGTAGGACCATATTTTGAGAATGAGTACAGATCCTTTCTTTTCGAACTAATCAATCTTTTAAAGAACTGGCAGGCCGTTTCGGTATTGACTGGAGAGGTGGCACCGGGAGAAGCCTATCCCGAAGAGGTTACTTATGCGGTTGACAGCGTAATATTGCTAAGTATGCTCGAGGAAGAAGGTTCAAGGAGAAAGTATCTTGAAGTTTTAAAGATGAGAGGCACTGATCACACCACAGGGAAGCAGCCCATCAGTATAACTACAGAAGACGGTATAGTGGTTCTCAAATCTAGATTCTAAAAATTTTTAAATTTTCTTTTTCTTTTAATTTGAGCAAATGTGGATAAGATATCTTATCGACAAAAATTATATATAGAACCTCTTTTTCATTGGCAAATAGAAGAGGTGTAACACATGATGTCAGGTCAGCAACCTATCTTCGTAATGAAAGAAGACACGGAAAGAGAAAGTGGTAAAGACGCACAGAAGAACAATATTCAAGCAGCAAAGGCATTAGCAGATGCGGTAAGAAGTACATTAGGACCGAAAGGCATGGATAAGATGCTAGTCGACAATTTAGGGGATGTAGTCATCACCAATGACGGCGTTTCTATTTTGAATGAAATAGATATAGAGCATCCCGCTGCAAAGATGCTGGTAGAGGTAGCGGATACACAGGAAGAAGAGTGCGGTGACGGAACTACCTCCGCTGTAGTTCTCGCTGGTGAACTTTTGAAGACCGCTGAGGAGAGAATAGATCAGCTCCATCCTTCGATAATAGCTAACGGTTATAGGATCGCCTCTCAAAAAGCATCCGAGATCCTCGATGATCTGAAACAAGATATAGATCTAGAGGATGAAGAAAATTTGAGAAATATCGCCTCAACGGCGATGACTGGTAAAAATGTTGAGATCAACAAGGAAAAATTAGCCGACATAACAGTCGATGCGGTCAAACACATCACAGAAGAGACTGACGGGGGATACATGGCAGATATAGATAATATAAAGATAGAGAAAAAAGCTGGAGCTAGCGTGGACAACACAGAACTCATTGACGGTATGATCCTTGACAAAGAAAGACTTCACGACAACATGCCGAAAGATATCGAAGATGCAAAGATAGCGCTTCTCAATACTGCTCTAGAAGTTCAGGAAACGGAAATAGACGCATCCATAGAGATCACTGATCCAGATCAGCTTGAAAAATTCGTAAACAAAGAAGAAGAGAGTCTGAAAGAGATGGTCGAGATGGTGAAGAACGCCGGAGCTAATGTATTGCTCTGTCAGAAAGGGATCGATGATCTCGCTCAGCATTATCTGGCTAGAGAAGGAATTTTCGCTATCAGAAGAGTGAAAAAGTCCGACATGAAAAAGCTAGCTAGAGCTACTGGAGGAAGCATAGTCAGCAATCTAAAAGATCTATCTTCTGAAGATCTCGGAACCGCTAAGAGAGTCCATGAAAAATTGATCTCCGGTTCTCAGATGACTTTCATCGAAGGAACAAAAGAAGCTAAAGCAGTCTCATTACTTCTGAGAGGAGGTACGGAACACGTGGTAGACGAACTAGAACGAGCGATAGAAGACGCTATAAAAGTCGTTTCAGTGGCGATAGAAGATGGTGCAGTACTTCCAGGAGGAGGAGCGACAGAGATAGAATTGTCTAATAGACTTTCAGAGATGGCTGGAAGCGTTGAAGGCAGAGAACAGATAGCATTTGAAGAGTTTGCAGAGTCATTGACGGCGATCCCGAGAACTATCAGTGAAAATGCAGGATTGGATGGAATAGATGTCCTGATGAATTTGAATACCGCCCATGAAAAGGAAGGAAAAGAAACACACGGTGTGAACGTTGAAGACGGTGAAGAACCAGAAGATATGGTCGAGAAAGGTATTATCGAGCCGTACAGGGTCAAAAACCAGGCGATCAAATCAGCCACAGAAGCCGCCAATATGATCTTGAGGATAGATGATGTCATCGCCTCTAAAGGTGGAGGCGGAGATGAAGGCGGCGGACCGCCAGCCGGTGGACCAGGTGGTCCCGGTGGAATGCCCGGAGGAATGGGCGGCGGAATGCCACCAGGGAT
>SL_8KL_010_SEDDRAFT_10001186_pt1 | contig 22682 bp, 23 predicted proteins | sample SodLakKL_010_SED_4_FD_11160 | JGI IMG/M metagenome (IMG submission 11160) | reverse complement strand
CAAGAGACCAGCGGCTAGCCGAGGCCCCCGCCTGCAGCTGCGATTCTGCCTTGTCTCGCAGCTGTGCATGGACACTGGATTCATTAGCGATAGCGGGCATGCGATGCTCCAATATTATCATTCGGTTAATTCTTTCACTATAGCGTATCGCCACTGGTATGGATATGGAGACTTCGCCTGTCTACGTGATTCACTTGTACCCTGTTTTCAGTGTCTTGGTTGATGTTCTGTTAAGCTCCTTCTTTATGTCACGGTTATTGACTGTCTCTCGTTACAGCCTCTCGTCACAGCCAGGAACGAGTATTCCGGTTTCTGGTGGAAGTTCAATATTGAGTGCTGGGAGTACGTGAGCGGTGGCAGTAATTTCAATGTTGGCTGTCTATCGATCTCGGTCCGCGCAGGGCTCTGCGATCCAGATAGGCATCCATCAGCCTGGCATTGCGCAAACTGGCCTTGTACGCGAAATCAAGCATGTCCCCTATGAGAGGCATGGAGCCTACCAGGGTATCCGCCGCGCAGACGTATCGAGCCTTCCACCAGTCTCGCGAGCCGGTGCACTCGCCTGCGAGCGTCAGCGGTTTGGTCATGCAATGCCTCAACTGACGGTATCGCTTCGCTTATCGCTTGGCGATGATCCACACGGCGTGAACGATGCCGGGAATATAGCCGAGCAATGTGAGCAGGATATTGATCCAGAAATGCTTGCCGAGGCCTTCCTGCAGGAAGACACCGAGCGGTGGCAGGAGGATCGCCACGATAATCCGCAACAGGTCCATTGGCTTCGCTCCTCAGAGGCCGGGCAGTCGAGTCGTCAAGATAGACAACGAGAGCAGCCGAGTCGGTGCAGCTGCGCACATAACCGACCGCCAGCCATGTAGCAATTCGGCTGTGCCCTCGTGACTCCTCCCGATTCGAGAGTGCGATAGCGCACGGTGAGCGTGGAGCGACAGCCCTTAGGCTTGAATCTCTGGCGCGCGTCGCGTCGCTTACTCCTGGAGGAAGGAATCATGGGCATCATCGTATGGCTCGTCATGGGCGGCCTGGTTGGCTGGGTCGCGAGCATGATCATGGGCACAAGCGGCCAGCAGGGCATTATTCTCAACGTCGTGGTCGGCATCGTCGGCGCAATGATCGGCGGATTTCTGATCGGGCCGATACTCGGCGCCGGCTCCATCAACGATGGCATCACCATCATGAGCTTCATCGTGTCACTGATAGGCGCGATAATACTGCTCGCTATCCTGAGCTTGTTCCAGCGCGGAAAAAAACGCGCATAAATCTGCCTTTTACAGATCGTTCCAGAGGACGTTTGGTAGGGTTAGCGATCGATGGGCCCCGGGAAGCGCTGGGGTCCGTCGACGTCGACAAGACTGGAACCGTTCCCGTTCTCGCTCGATTTTACTACGCTGAACGAGCCATCGGTCTCCAGGACAACTGCGCACACCGAGCTCAGTGAGTCGACTCCGGCCGACCGGATCGCTGCCCGTATCTCGTCTTCCGTCACACGTGATGTCATTAGAGCCGCTGGCAGTAATTGTCCGTCGTAAAGCAGCATCTTCGGCTCCCCCGTCGCCAGCCGCCGCACCCACCGCACCCGGACGCTGGACCAGGTGACCGCGAACTGCAGGCCGATCAGGAGGGCGAAGGCCAAGACCCCCTCGGCCAGGGCAACCTCTTTGGCCAACAGGACCGTCGCCAGGGTCGATCCGAGGGCGACGGTCACGATGAGGTCGAAGGCGTTCATCTTGGAGAGTGTCCGCTTCCCGGAGACCCGAAGGAACACGATGAGTACCACATAGGCCATCACCCCGACGACCAGAATATTTTGCAGGCTATCCCAATCACGAAAGAGCATGCGCTGTCTCCTCCTGTCAGCAGGGCTGTCTCATCTGGCCGGCGGGGGTAAGCGGTATCAGTTCTTCCGGTATTAACTTTGTAAGGTATCGCTTGCACCGGCCTGCTCTGCAACGACGTCGTTTGTCCTTAGCACCTTGGCAGCCCCTTGTGCCTTCGTGTCTGATGTATCGCCGTCGCTTGCCCCTCGCGCCGAGCTGCTGGAGTTGTTCTTGTTCGTAGCCATGATGCTTCCCTCAGGAGTTGGGGGCCCGGGACAATCGAGTTGCCGCTGGAGCCGCAGCTTACCTCCCAGTCTTGTGCCGCCGTCGTTAACTGTCTGTTCGATAACGAACGCTCGCGAACCACGGTAGATGGTTCGGCCACCCGAATCTCCCTGCGCTCGGTCCACCTGGTCACCGACAGTGGCCTGTCGGTCAAGGCCGGGCACGTCGTGATGGCCAGCGGTTACGAAGCACAGAGCTGGTTGCACCAGCGCGTCGCGAAGAATCTCAGCAGCTACGCCTATATCACCGACCCCGTCGCTGCAGCCGAGCTGGGCTGGATGGCGAACACGTTGCTGTGGGAGTCCGCGAGGCCGTATATCTATCTACGCACCACCGGCGACGGCCGGCTATTGGTCGGTGGCGAAGACGACGATCGTGACATTCCCGCGCGTCGCGATCGGTCGGTAGAGCGCAAGGCGGCCACGCTTCAGCGCAAGGTTGCTCGCCTGCTGCCGCGCATAGAGGCGCCACCGGCGTTTGCCTGGGCAGGTACTTTCGCCGAGACCAGCGACGGTCTGCCATTGTTCGGCTGCCATCCTCAGTACGGGCCTCGCGACCTCTTCGCGCTGGCCTATGGGGGTAATGGCATCACCTACAGCATGCTCGGCGCCGGGTTGCTGTGCGCGCAGATCGAACGCCGCCCGCATCCATTGTCGAGATTGTTCTCCTTTTCAAGGTTGTAATGCCATTGGTTGGGATCCGAAAATCTATGTTCTGGGCTATCAGTATCACTGCTCTGACCACCAGCTTGTTGCTCGTGGCGTTACAGAATTTCAAGACGTCCGAGAAGGTGGTGGAGCACAAGGCTGAGCATCGCTACGTTGTGTCCGATCCTCAGTTCCGCCGGGAGATGTCCGTCCTTTTGGGGCCGGCGATCGTCCAGGGCAATCACGTGACTGCGCTGCAAAATGGCGACGAGATCTTTCCGGCCATGCTGCTGGCCATTCGTTCGGCCCAGACGTCGATCACCTTCGAGACATTCATTTACTGGTCCGGTGCTATTGGGGAGGAGTTCTCGCAGGCACTTTCCGAACGGGCACGCGCCGGGGTTCCGGTCGGCGTCATCATCGACTGGGTGGGCAGCACCAAGATGGAGCAGTCGCTGCTGGATTCCATGCAGGATGCCGGTGTGACGCTGCACCGATATCGACCGCTTCACTGGTACAACATTGGCCGGATGAACAATCGTACCCATCGCAAGCTGCTGGTGGTCGATGGCCGCATCGGGTTCACCGGGGGGGTAGGCATCGCGGATCAGTGGACCGGCGACGCCGGCGACCCCGATCACTGGCGAGACACTCACTTCCGGATCGAAGGGCCCGTCGTGGCGCATTTGCAGGCGGCCTTCAACGACAATTGGATCAAGACCACGGGCACGGTGTTGAATGGGCCGGGCTACTTTCCCGCTCTACAGGTGAAGGGCGAGATGGACGCACACGTGTTCGTTGCCTCGCCCTCCGGCGGGAGCGAGAGCATGCATCTGATGTACCTGCTGGCCATTGCGGCAGCCGGGGAAACGATCGACCTGGCGGCTTCCTACTTTGTGCCCGACAGGTTGCTGATCGAGGCGCTTGTCGCAGCCCGCGACCGCGATGTTCGTGTTCGCATCCTGTTGCCTGGGCCCCACATCGATGCCATTACCGTCAAGATTGCCTCCAAGATCGATTGGGGCGAGCTCTTGCGCGCCGGAGCCGAGATCCACGTCTACCAGCCGACCATGCTTCACACCAAGCTTCTGGTCATCGATGCCGAGTTTGTTTCCGTGGGCTCAACCAATTTCGACATGCGTTCGATCAGACTCAATGACGAAGCAAGTCTGAATCTCTACAGCAGCGACTTCGGGGCTCAGATGACGGCCGTGTTCGAGGCCGATCTGCAGTCGGCTGAGCCGTATTCTCTTTCCCAATGGGAGGGCCGCCCATTGCGTGAAAAGCTTTCCGAAAAGTTTCTGTTGCCAATCAGATCCCAGCTCTGAGTTGAGTTAGGTACCGCACAGACCATGCGTCTGGCTTTATCTACAGTTACTCTGCAAGTCTCGCCCGGGTGTTGTATGGCTTAACGGGTGAATAAGCGTCTCAATTAAACAGCCACTTGGAGATCAGATCATGAACAAGAATCAAACAGAAGGTCGTGCGGACGAGGCGAAGGGAAAGGTCAAGGAGGTTACCGGCAAGGTCACCGGCAACAAGACTAAGGAGTTCGAAGGTAAAGCCGAAAAGCAGGGTGGCAAGGCTGAGGCAAAGTACGGAGACGTCAAGAGCGATATCAAAAAGGAAAAGGAATAAACTATTCCACTACCTAATCGAAAAATGATGTAATAAAAGAATAATTGACACCCGGCTTGATAACATCAGGCCGGTTTTGTGTTCATATTTGGCTGGCGTGCGCCATCGTCGCCGGGAAAGTCGGAACATCATGAGGCTATGACGTCGATGACCCCGTCGACGGCCCTGCTACGCAGCTAGTTTTCGTCCCTGGGGGACCGTCTGACAGCCCCGACGAGTGCATCCCCTGGAGTTATCTCGAACGCCCTTGATCCTGCCCGGTGTAGCCCCCATATCTTTCTCTAGCTGTTTTTCAGGCCGGGACTGGTCAATACGGGCTCGTTCTCGTCTAGAATACAGTTTCGGGTCGACCACGGCGAGAGACGCAAGGGTTGACCCCAGGCGCATCGTCCGCGCGGAGCGCGCGAGCCACGATGCACCCGATCATGCAGGGGGAGCCCCTGCCAGTCACAGTGGTAGACACGATGACGATCATGACTTCCCGTGCGGGGGTACACGAGTACCTGACCCGCACCTATTGCCCCACCCGTATTCCCCTCGAGGACGAGGCGCGAATCGAGGAGATCAAGCGACTCCTCGAAATTCATAATGCCGTCCTGGTGGCCCACTACTACACCGACGATGCCATCCAGCAGCTCGCCGAGGAGACCGGTGGCTGCGTGGCCGACTCCCTGGAAATGGCCCGCTTCGGCGCGCGCCACGAGGCCAACACCCTGGTGGTGGCCGGCGTGCGCTTCATGGGCGAGACCGCCAAGATCCTCTCGCCGGAAAAGCGCGTGCTGATGCCCACCCTGGAGGCGACCTGCTCTCTTGACCTGGGTTGCCCGGCCGACGAGTTCAGCGACTTCTGCGATCGGCACCCCGATCGCACCGTGGTGGTCTATGCCAACACCTCGGCGGCGGTGAAGGCCCGAGCCGACTGGGTAGTGACCTCGTCGATTGCCGTGGAGGTGATCGAGGAACTCCAGGCCCGCGGCGAGAAGATCCTCTGGGCCCCGGACAAGCATCTCGGCGGCTACATCCAGAAAAAGACCGGTGCCGACATGCTGCTGTGGGATGGTGCCTGCATCGTTCACGAGGAGTTCAAGGCCAAGGGGGTCGAGGATCTCAAGGCCCTCTATCCGGAAGCCGCGGTGCTGGTGCATCCGGAGTCACCGGCGGCGGTGGTGGAGCTGGCCGACGTGGCGGGCTCTACCTCCCAGCTCATCAAGGCGGCGAAAGAGCTGCCCAATGACAAGCTGATCGTTGCCACCGACCGCGGTATCTTCTTCAAGATGCAGCAGGCAGTGCCCGAGAAGACACTCTTCGAGGCGCCTACCGCCGGTAACGGTGCCACCTGCAGGAGCTGCGCCCACTGCCCGTGGATGGCCATGAACGGTCTGGACAATCTGGCCGATGCCCTGCGTAATGGCTCCGGCGAGATACTCGTCGACGACGCGCTTCGGCTGGCCGCCCTCAAGCCGCTGGAGCGGATGCTGAATTTCCAGCAGTAGGTGACTGATTCATCGCTGTCTGATAATCACTCTCCGGCGCCATTCACCGGTGTGGGAGCCCGATTTATCGGGCGATCGGCGGTAGCCGCCATCGCTCAATGAATTGAGCTCCTACACGCTCGGCGCTAGAACTTCTCCAGCGTCTCCCGGTAGCCGATAAACGCCTCGCGGCGCTGCTCGATGCGGGCAGCCGCCCCGGTGTCTCCTTCTCGCTCCGCCACCTGTCTGGCCACCTCCAGCTGGCGAATGGCCTCGCTGATGCGTCCGTTCAGCTGGAGTTGCTCGGCCCGGGCCAGGTGGCCCCAGGCTTCGCGGCCGCTTCGGCCGGCGGCCTGGGCCAGCAGGGCGAACACCTGTGGATCCTCATGGCGCTGTTCGGCGAGCTCGCGCAGCACTCGCCATGCCCCATCGGCATCGCGCTGCAGCAGCGCCTCGCCCAGCACCAGGGTGGCAGGCAGGTGTCCCGGCATCAGCCGCAACAGCCGGCGACTCCGCTCGATGGCGTCGTCATAGCGGCCGGCATCGAAGGCCACCTCGGCGGCCGAGGCGGGCAGCAGGCCAAGATCGGGCTCCTGGCGAGCCAGGGCGTCCAGGGACGCGAGAGCGGTATCGGTATTGCCCCGGCGCGCTTCCACCAGGGCGCCGAGGTAGTGCCGGGCAGCCTCGGGGACGTCGTCCTGGGCGAGCCGGTTGATGGCCTGCTGCGGGTCTTGCCCGTGGATCGTCAGCAGGGCCCGGGCGCGCACCAGATGGTACTGGAGGTCGTCGTCGCGGGGAGAGGGCACGGCGAGCTGGCCGGCCCGGTCCTGGGTGTCGCTGATGCGCGATTCGGTCACCGGGTGGGTGAGCAGGAACTCCGGAGGGTTGCCGCCCTGGAGGCTGGCCATGCGCTGCATGGCGCGGAACATGCGTACCATGGCCTGGGGGTCGTAGCCGGCCTGGGCCATGGCCTGCAGACCGATGCGGTCGGCTTCCTGCTCGAAGCGCCGGGAGTAAGCCAGCTGGTCCTGGATGAAGGCAGCCTGGGAACCCATGGCCACACCGATGCCGGCCTCGCCACCGCCGGCGGCTGCGATCAACATGCCGGCCAGCATGGCGGCCATGGCGGGTACCTGGGTCTGTTCGGTGCGCGCCTGACCGCGGGCGTAATGGCGCTGGGAAAGATGGCCCAGCTCATGGGCCAGTACCGAGACCATGGCCGCTTCTTCTTCGGCGAAGACGAAGAGTCCGGCATTCACCCCAATGATGCCCCCCGGCACGGCGAAGGCGTTGAGCTGCCGGCTGTCAACCAGGGTCACCAGCGGCTGGCTTCCGCCCAGCCCGCTGTGGGGCAGCAGGCGCGTGACCATCGACTCCACGTAGTGCTGGGCGATGGGGTCCTGCCACTGGGGGTGCGCGGGCCCGGAATTGCCGCAGCCAGGCCCGACCCAGGCGAAACTCCTCGCCGCTGGCAGCATGGCTGTCACCGCTGGCAAGGCTNGGCAGCCCGGCGGCGCTGTCCCACTGGGGCTGAGTCCACTGGGCGGTGGCGGGCAGGGCCAGCGCCAGGCACAGGGCGCCGATGGCGATTCGGGGAAAACGGCGCGGCATGCACGGAATCTCCTGTGGTGGACCGAAGTGGACATGGTCTGACATTGATTCAGCCGGTAAAGTGCCTTTAAATCCGGGGGGTTTGCATGCTGTGACGCCATCCGGCCCCAGGCACTGCACCTCACCCCCCCTTTCATTATTCCCATTATTCCGGGAGAGATCATGGCTCTGCAAACCGACGACCTGCTCGACGCCCGCGGTCTTCCCTGCCCGCTGCCTCTGCTCAAGGCGAAGCAGGCGCTGGCGCGCCTCGCCCCGGGCCAACTGCTCGAGGTGATGGCCACTGACGCCGGCTCCTGGCAGGACTTCGAAACCTTCACCGCCCAGAGTCACCATGACATGCTGGAGCGGGAGGAGCGAGGCGACGTCTATCACTTCTGGATCCGCAAGGGCGGGGAGGGGTCTGCATGACCCTGCGAACGGTCTTCAAGGGCTGGATCGACCACTACTTCTCCGACGAGGAGGCGGTCATCCTGCTGGTGCTGCTGGTGCTCGGCTTCGCCGCGGTCATCTTCCTCGGACGCATGCTGGCCCCCTTCCTCACCGCCCTGGTGATCGCCTTCCTGTTGCAGGGGGCCGTGAGCTGGCTGCAGCGGCGCCATGTGCCCCATCTGCTGGCGGTGACCCTGGTGTTCCTGGGCTTCATCGGCATGCTGCTGGCGATGGCATTTATCCTGATGCCGCTGATCTGGAACCAGCTGGTGGGGCTGGTGCAGGAGACGCCGCGAATGTTCGCCAGCGGTCAGCAGCTGCTCGACGACCTGCAGGAGCGCTACCCGCAGCTGATCACTCCCGATCAGATCCAGAACTGGGTCGCCGTGGCCGGGCGCGAGATGACCCAGTTTGGCCAGCGCGCCCTGACCCTCTCGCTGGCCTCGCTTGGCAACGTGCTGGCGCTGATCATCTACCTGGTACTGGTGCCGATCCTGGTGTTCTTCCTGCTCAAGGACCGTGACAGGCTGGTGGCTTTTACCCTGTCGCTGCTGCCACGCAAGCGCGCCCTGATGACCCGCATCTGGCAGGAGATGGATGTCCAGATCGCCAACTATGTACGCGGAAAATTCATCGAGATCATCATCGTGGGCACCGTCTCCTTTCTCACCTTCGCCTACTTCGGACTGCCCTATTCGGCGCTGCTGGCGGTGCTGGTGGGCTTCTCGGTGCTGGTGCCCTATATCGGTGCAGCGGTGGCCACCCTGCCGGTGGCGGCGGTGGCGGGCTTCCATTTCGGCATGACCAGCGAGTTTGCCTATGTGGTGATCGCTTACGGTATCATCCAGGCGCTGGACGGCAACGTGCTGGTGCCGATCCTGTTCTCCGAGGCGGTCAATCTGCACCCGGTGTCGATCATCGTGGCGGTNCTCTTCTTCGGCGGTATCTGGGGGTTCTGGGGGATCTTCTTCGCGATTCCCCTGGCGACCCTGCTCAAGGCACTGGTCTACGCCTGGCCGCGGGGGATTCAGCGGCACAAGCGGGACGAGGCGGCCGAGGTCATGGTCGAGGAGTGAGTCGATGGCCGCCCGCAGAGCGGCCTTCTGTGGCTCTCGGCCGGCTGTGGTCCTCAGCCCCCATGCAGTGCCTGGGCTGCCTCCAGCACCTCCTGTGCGTGGCCCGGCACCTTGACCCCGCGCCACTCCCTGGCGAGTCGACCCTCGGTGTCGATCAGGAAGGTGCTGCGTTCGATGCCCAGGTGCTCCTTGCCATAGAGCTTCTTGAGCTTGATGACGTCGAACACGGTGCACACCGTTTCGTCCTTGTCGGAGATCAGGTCGAAGTTGAAGCCCTGCTTGGCCTTGAAGTTCTCCTGGGCACGGATGCCGTCCCGCGAAACGCCGAGGACCACGGTATTGGCGGCGTCGAAGTCCGACATGCGGTCGCGGAAGTCGCCACCCTCGGTGGTGCANCCCGGGGTGCTGGCCTTGGGATAGAAGTAGATCACCACCTGCCGGCCCTTGAGCTCGGAGAGGGACACGGTGGCATCACCGGTGGCGGTGGCGGTGAAGTCGGGAACCGGCTGGCCGATGCTCACGCTCATGGGAGTCTCCTGCGCGTTGGTTGAGGGAGTTCGATTACACGCAAGTGCCGCGGCGCTGTCAAAGTTCCAAATGCCGCGTCGCTGTCAAAGTGGTGCGCCTCGCTGTACAGGCTCTGGCGGGCTGAGTACCATTTGCCCCCTGACGTGGGCCACGAGCCCCGCCCCTTCCTGACCCGGTGCGAACCGGGCCGAGGCGTAGCCCTCGAATCGAGAGGATAGAGAGGATGATCACTGGCAGTATCGTCGCCCTGGCGACGCCGATGAAGGTCAATGGTGACATCGACTGGGAAGCGCTGCGTCGCCTGGTGAACTTCCACCTCGAGAACGGCACCGACGGCATCGTCGCCGCCGGTACCACCGGCGAGCCCACCACCATGTCGTTCGCCGAGCACTTTGACGTGATCCGCGCCGTGGTGGAAGAGGTCAACGGCCGCATCCCGGTTATCGCCGGCACCGGCGCCAACGCTACCTCAGAGGCCGTGGAACTGGCCCGCTATGCCGGCGAGGTGGGGGCCGACTACTGCCTGTCGGTCTGTCCCTACTACAACAAGCCTACCCAGGAGGGGCTGTACCGCCACTTCAAGGCCGTTGCAGAGGGCAGCAAGCTGCCGGTGATCCTCTACAACGTGCCGGGCCGCACCGCCTGCGACCTCTACAACGAGACGGTGCTGCGCCTGGCAGAGGTCGACAACATCATTGGCCTCAAGGATGCCACCGGCAACCTGGAGCGGGCCGAGGACCTGATCGGACGGCTCGAAGGCAGCGGTTTCATGCTCTACTCCGGCGATGACGGTACCGCCTGCGACTTCATGCTGATGGGCGGCCATGGCGATATCTCGGTGACCGCCAACGTGGCCCCAAGGGCCATGCACGACCTCTGTGCGGCGGCGGTGGCCGGCGAAGTCGACCACGCTCACCAACTCAATACCCGGCTGATGCCGCTGCACACCAACCTGGGCATCGAGTCCAATCCGATCCCGGTCAAGTGGGCGCTCTACCGCATGGGGCTGATCGAGCCGGGCATTCGCTTGCCGCTTACCTGGCTCTCGGAGAAGTACCACTCCACGATCAGCGAGGCCCTGCAACTGGCCGGCGTGATCGAGGACTGACCGGCGCCGAGCCGGAACCTGGAGAACTGGATGCAAGGTAGACGCATGAACTCAGCGCTGAAATGGCTCCCCCTGGTGGCGGCCGTGGCCCTGGCGGGCTGTGCCCGTGATTCGGGCTACTACCACGACCGCAACGTCGACTACGCCGAGGCGCGCACTGCCCCGGCGCTGAACCTGCCCGAGAGCCGGGACCCCCAACGTTATCGCGACGCCATGCCGGTGCCCCAGGCGGCGGGCGACTTCCGCGCCGCCGATGGCCGCTTTCGTGCACCCAGCCCCCAGGCACTGGGAGCGGGGCGTGGCATGGAGCGCGACTTTGTCGAGCGACGCGCTATCGGCCGCGACGCCTGGCTGGTAGTGGGCGCCGACCCGGGCGCCGTCTGGCCGCAACTCGAGGACTTTGCCCGCACCCGGGGTCTGGGTGTCCAGGCCAGCGACTCATCGCGCGGCGTGATCGAGACAAGCCAGGCGCGGCTCAGCGTGCGCCAGGGTTTGCGTGCCGGCGACAGCGAGGTGCGCTGTGACCAGCAAGGGGCCCCGGTGGGCGCCTGTCTCGACGCCCTCGAAGAGTACTTCGGGGCGCGCAGCGCCACCGCCAGTGCCTCCTCCCTGGCGGCGCAGCGTCTGGCCGGCGAGGCGCGACTGAGCCTCGAGCAGCGCGGTGACGAGTGGCTCGTCGAGATACCGCTGGAGATCGATCGCACCTGGGCCGAGCTCGACCATCAGCTGCGCCAGGACTTCACCGTGGAAGAGCGTCGTGAGCTGCTGGAGAGCGACCCGGCGGGGCGCGGGTTCCTGATCAGCTACATGACGGTCAGCGAGCGCAACCGCAATCCGCTGCAGATCGTCTTCAGCCCCGATGTGCGACAGATGCACCAGCAGATCCGCCTGGTGCTGGAGTCCGAAGGGCCTCGTCAGACCGTGCTGCGGGCGGTCAACGCCAGCGAGCGCGACTTCAATCCCGAAGATCAGCGCGAGCTGCTCGAGCGGGTGGCGGGTCTGCTGCGCTGATGGCGGCAGCGCCGGACGCCGCCGAACCGCACCGGGGGAGGCTGCAGTTCGCCTCCCTGGGCAGCGGCAGCAAGGGCAATGCGACCCTGGTCAGCGACGGCGAGACCCACCTGCTGGTGGACTGCGGTTTCGGCCTGCGCGAGACAGAACGTCGCCTGGCGCGCTTCGGCCTCCATCCGCGTCAGCTCGATGCGGTGCTGGTGACCCACGAGCACGGCGATCATATCCGCGGGGTGGGTCCGCTGGCGCGTCGCCACGGTGTGGCGGTCTACCTGACCCCCGGCACCTGGCGCTCGGGCCGCCTCGGCGAGCTCCCGGACCGGCACTGGATCACGCCGCAACAGCGTTTCGCCGTCAAGGGTCTGACCATCGCCCCGGTGACCGTGCCCCACGACGCCCGGGAGCCGGTCCAGTTTCGCGTGCACGGCAGCGATCGCAGCCTCGGCCTACTCACCGATCTGGGACATCCCACCGAGCACGTCGCCGAGGCCTTCGCCGGCTGCGACGCCCTGGTGCTGGAGTGCAACCATGACGTCCAGATGCTCGCCGACGGGCCCTATCCGCTGCACCTCAAGCGCCGCGTGGGCGGGGACTGGGGGCATCTGGCCAATGTACAGGCTGCCGCGCTGCTGCCGCGTCTCGGCCTGGATCGCCTGCAGCACATCGTCTGCTCGCACCTGTCGGAACACAACAATCGGCCCGAGCTGGCTCGGGAGGCCCTGACGCCGCTGCTCGATGGCGACGAATCTCGTCTCAAGGTCTCCTGCCAGGCGGCTGGCATGACGTGGCAGGCCATCGGCTGAACACGCAACCTCATATCACTGTCTTTCACTACTTCCCGTTTTCGCTGCTTGCAGCCTCTGGAGGCTTCCATGGAAAAGCGCCAAGAACTCTATGCCGGCAAGGCCAAGTCGGTCTTCGCCACCGATGATCCGTCTCGTGTGATCCTGCAGTTCCGCGACGACACCAGCGCCTTCGACGGCGAGCGCATGGAGTCGCTGGCGCGCAAGGGCATGGTCAACAACTGCTTCAACGCCTTCATCATGGAGACGCTGGCGGCGGCGGGGGTGCCGACCCACTTCGAGGAGCGTCTCTCGGCGACCGAGAGCCTGGTCAAGGCGCTGACGATGATCCCGGTGGAGTGCGTGGTGAGAAACATCGCCGCCGGTGGCCTGGTCAAGCGTCTGGGCGTTTCCGAGGGGCAGGAACTCACCCCGCCCACCTTCGAGCTCTTCCTGAAGAACGACGCCCTGCACGACCCGATGATCAACGAGTCCCTGGCCGAGACCTTCGGCTGGGCCACCCCCGATCAGCTGGCCGAGATGAAGGCGCTGACCTTCAAGGTCAACGAGGTGCTCAGGGCGCTGTTTGCCGATGGCGGCCTGCTGCTGGTGGACTACAAGCTGGAGTTTGGCCTGTACGAGGGCCGGATCGTGCTGGGTGATGAGTTCTCACCGGACGGCTGCCGGCTGTGGGACGCCCAGACCCGCGAGAAGCTCGACAAGGACCGTTTTCGCCAGGGGCTGGGCGGCGTGATCGAGGCCTACGAGGAGGTCGGTCGCCGCATCGGCGTAAAGTTCGCCTGATCTCATCATTCGCTGGATCGGAAAGGGCCCCGTGGGGCCCTTTCTCGTTGCCGGAGAGCGAGCCGGGAAGCGCTCAGGCCGCCACGATCTCCACTACCTCTATCCGCGTGCCATTGTCCGTCGCAGTGGCTTGAAAGCGCACGTCGACATCACGCAGGCGCACGCCATAGATGCGCGTCTCGGCGCCCCGGCGATAGGCCGGGCGAGGATCCTGGGCCAGCACCTGGGTGATCAGCTCGCCCAGGGAGTCGCCGTCGGGACGTTCGGCCAGGGTCGCCGCTGCGCCGGTGCTGAACGCTACCGGGAGCAGGGGCGGCGCCTCGGGGGCGAAGCCGGCGCGGGCCTGGGGATGCGCCTCGGCCCAGGGCAGGTAGGGCTTGATGTCGAGCACCGGCGTGCCGCTGACCAGATCGACGTCGCGCAGCACCAGGCGCACCCCGCGGCGGGTGTCGATCTCCACAAGCTCGACCAGGGACAGGCCCAGGCGGTTGGGGCGGTGGGTGCTGCGACTGGCGAACACGCCGACCCTGGCATTACCGCCGAGGCGCGGTGGCCGCACCAGGGGCGCCCAGTGCCGGGAGGCACACCGGTCGGGGCTGAGGTGAAACAGGAAGGTCAGCCACAGGTGGCTGAAATCCTCCAGGCCGCGCACCGCCAGCGGGTCGTCGAAGGGGGGCACCAGGATCAGACTGGCTCGGGCAGCCGGCGCCAGGCCGGGCTGGCGGGGAATGCCGAACTTGTCGGGGTAGTCGCTCTCGATGACGCCGATGGGCGACAGCGTGGAAGGCGGGATATCGATCATGGGCAGATTATGCCCGGCGCGGGCCCTTGCGGCGAGGGGATTGGCCCGGCGGTCGTGCTTGTGTAGTCTTTCGGCAACGCTCACTGCCACGGAACTTTCATGAACGAGACGCTGACACCGGCCGGCACCGAGACCCGGCCCCCCGGCGGCGCACGAATCTGCTATCGCCGGGCCCGGGCCCGGGACGCCGCCGACCAGGCCGAAGTCTTTCACCACGCCGTGATGCAGGGAGCCATGTCCCATTACAGCGTCGCCCAGCGCGAGGCCTGGGCGTCGGCCCTGCCCCGGGAGGCCAGCGCCTGGTTGGCGCGCCATGCGCTCTTCACCACCCTGGTGGCCGACTGTGACGGCCGCTGCGTGGGCTTCCTCGAACTGGATATCCCCCGCGGGCGCATCGAGACGCTCTACGTCTGGCCGTCGCTTTCGCGGCGCGGGATCGGCTCCACCCTGCTGATCCATGCCGAGCGCCTGCTGATGGAGCAGGGCCACGACCTGGCCCACATCGAGGCCAGCCTGGTGCTGGTGGAGCGACTGGTGCGGCGCGGCTGGCAGGTAGTGGGCGAGGAGTGGGTGGAGCGCGGCGGCGAGAAGCTGTGTCGGTCGCGTCTGGAGAAGCGTCTCACCGCCGTGGAGACCTGAGCTTCTCTCATTACTGCATTGTCACTGGATGATCCGCATGGAGAGGTCGATCGCCTTGATGTCCTTGGTCAGGGTGCCGCTGGAGATGCAATCCACACCGGTCTCGGCGATGGCGCGCAGGGTGGCCTCCTCGACGTTGCCCGAGGCCTCCAGCGTTGCCCGCCCGGCGGTGCGCTTGACCGCCTCGCGCATGTCATCGAGGCCGAAGTTGTCCAGCATGACGATGTCGGCCCCCGCCGCCAGGGCCTGATCCAGCTCCGTGAAGTTCTCCACTTCCACCTCTACCGGCAGGTCCCGGGCAATGTTGCGCGCCTCGCGTACCGCCGCCTCGATACCGCCGCAGGCGGCAATATGATTCTCCTTGATCAGGAAGGCGTCCCACAGGCCGATGCGGTGATTATGGCCGCCGCCACAGGTGACCGCGTACTTCTGGGCCAGGCGCATCCCCGGCAGGGTCTTGCGCGTGTCCAGCAGGCGTACGCCGGTATCGTGAATCAGATCCACATAGTGGCGGGTGCGAGTAGCGGTGGACGAGAGGGTCTGGAGCAGGTTCAGTGCAGCACGCTCCCCGGTGAGCAGGCTGCGGGCGGAGCCCTCGAGCTCCAGAAAGGTCTGACCGGCTTCGAGGCGATCGCCGTCGGCGGCGCTCCAGTTCAGGGTCACCGTGACGTCGAGACGTCGGAACAGTTCATCGACCCAGGCGACGCCACACAGCACGCAGGCCTCGCGGGTGATCACCCGGGCNCGTGCGGAGGCATCACCGGGAATCAGCTGGGCGGTGATATCGCCCGGGCCCAGATCCTCGGCCAGCAGGCGAGCGGCGGCGTCGCGGATCTCTTCGATGAGCTTGTCGCGGTAGGGCAGGGCATCCTGGTAGTCCATGCGGGGCACTCGTAGGGTTGAAGCCGGCGCGGGGTGGCCGAGGTGATCGGTGGCGTCCATTATAGGGAATCCATGCGGCTCACGTCAGGGGTGAACGATGCCAATCAAAGCGGGATGGCTCGAGGGGGCGCGGCGGGTGCCGTCACCCAACTGTGATGATCGGCCCGAGGGCGAGGTGTCGCTGCTTCTCCTGCACTCCATCAGCCTGCCGCCCGGCACGTTCGGCGGCGAGCATATCGAACGTCTCTTCACCAACCGCCTGGACCCGGCCGCCCACCCCTTCTTCGCCGAGATCGCCCATCTCCGGGTCTCCGCCCATCTGCTGATCCGTCGCGACGGCGAATGCGTGCAGTTTGTGCCCTTTCACTGCCGCGCCTGGCATGCCGGCCGCTCCCGCTGGTGGGATGGGTCGCGGGAGCGCATCTCGCTCAACGACTTCGCCCTCGGTATCGAGATCGAGGGTGACGACGTCTCGCCATATCGCCTGGCCCAATACCTCGCGCTGGCACGCGTGACCGCCGATCTGCTGGCGGCCTACCCGGCGCTGGACGAGACGCGTATCACGAGTCACGCACGGGTGGCGCCACTGAGAAAATCCGATCCCGGTCCCACCTTCGACTGGGCCTTTTTTCGGCAGAGGTTGGCCCTTGGTGCGGCGCGGAATCGGCCGCTGTCCTGACCGAGCCCTGTTCTGGTCGTTCGCTTGCTTCATACGGTAGTTTACTTACAACCGCCTGTCATGGGGCGAATTGCTCATCGCCTTGGCTTGCTAAGCCATTGTGTTGCGGTGCAATAATTGCTATATGGAATTTCATTCCAAAAATGCTCGAATTGGCAGCTCGGCTTCTTTGGGGTATCTTTCACGCAGAAACGGCGCTTTGTGTGCGTTGTCATGTAAGAAAACTACAACTGTTCAGTCGGCGTGACTCTCTCTGACGAGAGAACGCCCAGATACTCGCTTGTGCGGGTTCAAGTTTTACCATCGTCATTCGGAGAGACGTCGTATGAGTCTGGAGGCAAGAGAGGATCTCGACCCGGTCGAGACCACGGAATGGCTGGAATCCCTGGAATCGGTGCTGGATCGTGAGGGCGATGACCGCGCCCGGTTCCTGCTGACGCGCCTGGCGGATCGTCTGCGCCGCGACGGGACTCAGTCTCCCTTCTCGGTGACAACCCCGCATCGCAACTCCATCCCGGTGCATCGTGAGGCGCCTCTGCCGGGAGATATCTTCATGGAGCGGCGGATTCGTTCGCTGGTTCGTTACAATGCCATCGCCCAGGTGATACGCAACAACCGCGCGAACCCGGGGCTTGGCGGACATATCGCCAGCTTCATGTCGGCGGCGACACTCTACGACGTCGGCTTCAATCACTTCTTCCGCGCACCGAACGGCGATTTCGAAGGAGACCTGGTCTACATCCAGGGCCATGTGGCACCGGGGGTCTACGCTCGCTCCTATCTGCTGGGGCGCCTCTCCGAAGAGCAGATGGACAAGTTCCGTCAGGAGGTTGATGGCGACGGCCTGTCATCCTACCCCCACCCCTGGCTGATGCCTGATTTCTGGCAGTTCCCCACGGTCTCCATGGGCCTCGGCCCGATCCAGGCCATCTATCAGGCCCACGTGATGAAGTACCTTCACTCACGTGAAATGAAGGACATGTACGATCGCAAGATCTGGTGCTTCATGGGCGACGGCGAATGCGACGAGCCGGAATCCCTGGGCGCTATCCACCTGGCCAGCCGCGAGAAGCTCGACAACCTCATCTTCGTCGTCAACTGCAACCTGCAGCGTCTCGATGGCCCGGTGCGCGGCAATGGCCGCATCATGGACGAGCTCGAGGGCGTCTTCCGCGGTGCCGGCTGGAACGTGCTCAAGGTGGTCTGGGGGCGGCTGTGGGATCCGCTGTTCGAGAAGGACAAGAAGGGCATCCTGCAGAAGCGCATGGACGAGGCGGTCGACGGCGAGTACCAGAACTTCAAGGCCAATGACGGCGCCTACACCCGCAAGCATTTCTTCGGCAAGTATCCCGAGACTGCCGAGATGGTCAAGGACATGTCCGACGAGGACATCTGGAAACTCAACCGCGGCGGCCACGACCCCTTCAAGGTCTATGCGGCCTATCATGAGGCGACCCATACCACCAATGGCCGGCCCACGGTGATCCTGGCGCACACCGTCAAGGGGTATGGCATGGGCAGCGGTGACGGTGAGGCCGCCAACGAGGCTCACCAGGTCAAGACCATGGAATACGAGGCGCTGAAGACGTTCCGCGACCGCTTCGGCATTCCGTTGAACGACGAGCAGCTCAAGGAAGTGCCGTACTACAAGCCGGAAGACGATTCCCCCGAGCTCAAGTACATGCATCTCCAGCGCGAGCGACTGGGCGGCTTCGTGCCGAGCCGGCGCAGCGACTTCGAGGCGCTGGACATTCCTCCGTTGGACGACAAGATCTTCGCCTCCCAGACCGGCGGCTCCAAGGGGCGGGAGGTCTCCACCACCATGGCCTTCGTGCGCGTGCTGAACGGCCTGGTCAAGCACAAGGAGCTCGGTCCTCGGGTGGTGCCGATCATTCCCGATGAGGCACGTACCTTCGGCATGGAAGGGATGTTCCGCCAGCTCGGTATCTACACTTCCGAAGGCCAGAAGTACGAGCCGGTCGATAAGGGCCAGATCATGTTCTACCGCGAGGATCAGAAGGGTCAGATCCTCGAGGAAGGCATCACCGAGGCTGGCGCCATGTCGGCCTGGATCGCCGCGGCGACCTCCTACTCCAACAACAACATCACGCTGCTGCCGTTCTACGTCTACTACTCGATGTTCGGCTTCCAGCGCATTGGCGATCTGGCCTGGGCGGCCGGCGATCTGCAGGCCCGCGGCTTCCTGATCGGCGGCACTGCGGGGCGTACCACCCTCAATGGTGAAGGTCTGCAGCATCAGGACGGCCACAGCCACCTGCTGGCCTCGACGATTCCCAACTGCCGCAGCTACGATCCCACCTATGCCCACGAAGTGGCGGTGATCGTCCAGGATGGCTTGAAGCGGATGTTCGCCGACAAGGAGAACTGTTTCTACTATCTGACGGTGATGAACGAGAACTACGAGCATCCCGAGCTCGAAACGGTACCTGCCGAAGACATCATCAAGGGCATGTACCTGCTGCGCGAGACCCAGGGCGACAAGGGGCGCGTGCAGCTGATGGGTTCCGGCACCATCCTGCGCGAGGTCGAGGCCGCTGCGGAAATCCTCGGCGAGGAGTGGGGGATCGGTGCCGATATCTGGAGCGTCACCAGCTTCAACGAGCTTCGCCGCGAGGCCCTGGAGATCGATCGCCAGGCCTTCATCAATCCCGAGGCCGAGCCGGGCAAGCCCCATGTGACCCGTTGCCTGGAAGGTCGCGAGGGGCCGGCGATTGTCTCCACCGACTACATGAAGCTGTTCGCCGACCAGGTCCGCGCCTGGGTGCCGACCGACTACCATGTGCTGGGGACCGACGGCTTCGGTCGCTCCGATACCCGTGAAAAGCTGCGCGCCTTCTTCGAGGTCGACCGCTATTACGTGACCGTCGCTGCGCTCAAGGCGCTGGCCGACCGTGGCGAGCTGGATCGCAAGGTCGTCGGCGAGGCGCTCAACAAGTACGGCATCGACCCGGCCAAGCGCAACCCGCTTGAGGTGTGAGGCGCCGACCGACTGATCCGTTGGCATGGCGGGCCGGGCGGCCCGCCCCCGTCAAGAGTTTGAAGGAGCGCGACCTTGAGTAGCGAAATCATCAAAGTTCCGGACATCGGTGGCGATACCGATGTGGAAATCATCGAGATCGCGGTGGCTGTGGGCGATACCATCGACCCCGAAGACACCTTGATCACGCTGGAGTCCGACAAGGCCAGCATGGACGTGCCGGCGCCGAAGGGCGGCAAGGTGCTGAGGGTGCTGGTGAAGGAGGGCGACACCGTCTCCGAGGGTGACGACATCGTCGAAATCGAGGTGGAGGGTGGTGGCGAGGCCGAGGAGAAGGACGAGGACGAGGACGCCACGTCATCGGCCGAGCCTGCTTCCGAGAAATCGTCCGCACCCGCCGCGGAGAAGTCCGCCGCCAAGCCGGGAGGCGGTGGNAAGCAGACCGTCGAGATCAAGATCCCCGACCTCGGCGGCTCCTCGGATGTGGAGATCATCGAGGTAGCGGTGGCCGAAGGCGACGAGGTCGCCGCCGAGGATACGCTGATCACTCTGGAGTCCGACAAGGCCTCCATGGATGTGCCCAGCCCCCACGCTGGAAAGCTGGTCTCGCTGACGGTGAAGGAAGGCGATACCGTCTCCGAGGGCGACGTGATCGGCACGATGGAGATCGCCGGCGAGTCCGGGTCATCCGAGTCCGAGTCATCCGAGTCCGAGTCGGTCGCGTCAGAGCCCGAGTCCGCTGAGTCCGAGCCAGCAGAAGAGCAGGAAGAAGAGGCTGCTTCCGGCGAGCCCGAGCGCAAGGAGATCCGTGTGCCGGATCTCTCCGGTTCCTCCGATGTACCGATCATCGAGATCGCCGTGGCTGCCGGAGACGAGATCAACGAGGAGGATCCGCTGATCACCCTGGAGTCCGACAAGGCCTCCATGGACGTGCCGAGCCCCTTCAAGGGCAAGCTGCTCGAGCTCACCGTCAAGGAGGGCGATACCGTCTCCGAGGGTGATCTGATCGGCTATATGGAAGTGGTCGGCGCGGCCAAGCCGAAGACCGCGGACAAGTCGTCCGAGTCGAAGGCCCAGGCACCGAAGTCTGACGCACCGAAGGCCGACAAGCCGGCATCGACCCTGAGCGGCAGGCCGAGCCCCGAGGCCCAGATGGCCAGCCACAAGCCTCGAGACGGCAAGCTGGTCCACGCGGGCCCGGCGGTACGCATGATGGCCCGCGAGCTGGGCGTCGATCTCGGCCTCGTCAAGCCCAGCGGTCCGAAGGACCGGGTGCTCAAGGAGGACGTCAACGCCTACGTCAAGCAGGTTATGGCGGGCCAGGCCCAGGCACCGGCCGGCGCGCCGGCGGCGGCAGGTTCCGGCATTCCGCCCATCCCGGACCAGGATTTCAGCCAGTTCGGTGAGGTGGAAGAGAAACCCATGGGCCGCCTGATGAAGATGGGCGCCACCAACCTGCACCGCAGCTGGGTCAACCTGCCTCACGTCACCCAGTTCGACGAGGCCGACATCACCGAACTTGAGGCCTTCCGCAAATCCATGAAGGCCGAGGCGGAGGCCCAGGGGGCCAAGCTCACGCCGCTGCCCTTCATGATCAAGGCGTGCGCCTATGCCCTGCGTCAGTATCCTCAGTTCAACGTCAGCCTGAGGGCCGATGGCGAGTCCGTGGTGTGGAAGAAGTACGTCCATATCGGCATCGCCGTGGATAGCCCGGACGGCCTGATGGTGCCGGTGATTCGAAACGCGGACAAGAAGTCGCTGATCGATATCGCCAAGGAGTCGGTGGAACTGGCCAAGAAGGCGCAGACCAAGAAGCTCAAGCGCGATGAGATGACCGGGGGCTGCTTCACCATCTCGAGCCTCGGTTCCATCGGTGGCACCGCCTTCACGCCCATCGTCAATGCGCCGGAGGTGGCGATTCTCGGCGTCTCCAAGGCGTCGATGAAGCCGGTGTGGGACGGCAAGGCCTTCGAGCCGCGGCTGATGATGCCCCTTTGCCTCTCCTACGACCATCGGGCGGTCAACGGAGCCGATGCGGCTCGCTTCACCGCACTGCTGGCCCAGCTGCTGAGCGATATTCGTCGCCTGCTGCTGTGACTCCGCGGAACTGTCCGACGGATCTGGCAACAACACGACGGCGCCTTCGGGCGCCGTCGTTCCTTGCGACGGTCTAGGGCAATGGTCGCCAGACCAAAGTGTTATTCGGCTCCGATATGTTTGATCTACAAGGCTTTATCAGTCGAACCGGGGGCAGGTCAGAGGGGCAGCGCTTGTGCCCGACCCGGGCCGCGGTTATCGTTTTATCCCATCTATTTCTTCACTAGTGACAGCCACTTGTACTTGAGGACAAGAACATGCGATTGATCCTGTTGGGCGCCCCGGGTGCCGGCAAGGGCACCCAGGCCCAGTTCATCTGCGAGCGTTTCAACATCCCGCAGATCTCGACCGGCGACATGCTCCGTGCCGCCGTCAAGGAGGGTAGCGAGCTGGGGGTCAAGGCCAAGGAAATCATGACCAGCGGTGGCCTGGTGTCCGATGACATCATCATCGGCCTGGTGAAGGAGCGAATCAGCCAGCCCGACTGTGAGAGCGGTTTCCTGTTCGACGGTTTCCCGCGAACCATCCCCCAGGCCGATGCCATGAAGGAAGCGGGGGTCAAGCTCGATCACGTGCTCGAGATCGCCGTGGAGGACGAGGAGATCGTCAAGCGACTGGCCGGCCGCCGCGTGCACCCGGGATCCGGTCGCGTCTACCACGTCGAGTACAATCCGCCCAAAGAGGCCGGCAAGGATGACGTTACCGGCGAACCGCTGATCCAGCGCGACGACGACCGGGAGTCAACCGTGCGCAACCGTCTGGCGGTCTACCACGAACAGACCGCACCCCTGGTCGACTACTACCAGGCCTGGGCCGAGCAGGATCCGGAGGCCGCCCCGGCCTACCATTGCGTGAAAGGGGTCGGCAGCGTCGACGATATCAAGGGACAGGTGCTCAAGGCCCTCGAAGGCTGATCGAGTCCTGCTGTCAGCTCGGGGTTTTCCCGGCGACAGGCCTGTCCCCGGCGCCCCTGTGTAGCTAGCCGCTTCCTGGATGGCCCGCTTTGGCGGGCCATCGTCGTTTGTGGCCCCGGCGCGTATAATGGGCGCCACTTTTCTCCCCTGCGATGGTGCTGCCATGTCGATCCTGCTGGCCCTGGATGCCTCCTCGAGCGCCTGCTCCGCCGCCCTGCTGCGCCGCCGCGCGGGCGCCGAGGATGAGCTGCTCTCCCGCTTCGAGATGACGCCTCGCGAGCATACTCGGCGCCTGCTGCCCATGGTCGACGAGGTGCTGGCCGAGGCCGGCGTACGCCCCGCCGAGCTGGACGCCGTGGCCTACGGACGCGGCCCCGGTTCCTTTACCGGCCTGCGCATCGCCGCCGGTGCCGCCCAGGGGCTGGCCTACGGTCTCGACCGG
>SL_8KL_010_SEDDRAFT_10001185_pt1 | contig 22694 bp, 19 predicted proteins | sample SodLakKL_010_SED_4_FD_11160 | JGI IMG/M metagenome (IMG submission 11160) | reverse complement strand
ATATTTTAGTAGAGGACCTGTTTTATAACACGCCGGTCCGGCGGAAATTCCTGAAGTCAACTGCTACAGAAATCAGCAGATTATCGGATATCATAAACAGGTTTGCCCTGAGTTACCCCCATATTTCTTTTTCCCTGGTCAGTGAGGGCCGACAGTTATTAAAAACCTGGGGGAGAGGAAACCTGTTGGAAGTAATCTCTTTAGTTTACGGCAGGGAAAAAGCCCGTTCCTTTATTCCTGTTAATTATGAAGTAGAAGGTTATTCTCTAAGGGGTTTTACTGGTAAGCCTAATACATCCCGCTCAAATCGCCAGCAGCAGTCTTTTTTTGTCAATGGCAGGCTTGTAAAAAGCCCCATTATTATCCGGGCCTTAGAGGAGGCTTACTATACTCTTTTGTCCAGGAACAGTTATCCGGCAGCAGTTTTATATCTTACTGTTGACCCCCGGGTTATAGATGTTAATGTTCATCCTACTAAAATTGAAGTTCGTTTCAGCGAAGAAAAAAAGGTTTATCAGGCTGTTTATGATTCAATTAAAAAGGCTTTGAAAGCCCACAATCTAATTCCGGAGGTTTTTATAAACAGGGAAAAACAAGAAAAAGATCAGGTTCTGGAACAAAGTTCTTTGTATCAGGACTTTATACATATTAAACCGGAGCCTGATAACAAAGGGGTGGATGAACAGGGGCAGCAGCCGGAAGAAAAATCACGGGAATGTGCTGATTCCCATAATCATCAGCAGGCCCAAATTCAACCTCAGTCCCAAGCCCAGTCCCAAGCTACTCAACTCCAGCCCGAAGTCCGGGAAATAGTTGAGATACCCAAAGATTCTACCGTTAGCAGCGAAAGAAAAGCAGAACTACACCATTACCATGTTAAAATTTTAAACCAATTCCTGGGAACTTATATTTTAATTCAAAAGGAACGGGACCTCCTTATTATTGATCAGCATGCCGCCCACGAGAGGATAGTTTACGAAGAACTTAAGGGACAGATTGATAAGGGGGTTAAATACCAGGATGTAATTCCCATATCCCTAGAGATGCCCTCGGGGACGGAGGCCGTTATAGAAGAAAATAGCTTTTTTTGGGAAAAATTAGGATTAAAAATAGAATATTTCGGTAATAATACTTTTATCCTCCGGTCTGTTCCCTTATTTCTAAAGGAAATTTATGATCTGAAAATGATAGAAGATATTATAGATTCCTATCCAGGAGAGGACACTGCTTTGGATCAGGCCCGGGAGAATGTTCTTATAACCATGGCATGTAAGGCTGCTTATAAAGCTAACCAGAAGCTGGACAGGGCAGAGATGGAAGCTCTAGTTAAACTTCTTTTTAACAGCAGCAATCCATACACCTGTCCCCACGGTCGGCCTACCATGATTACCCTTACAGACGCCCAGCTGGAGAAAAACTTTAAAAGAAGGGTTTAACAGTATGGATAAAAACAAAATGACTAGAGAACCTTTACCCCTGCTTTGTATCGTAGGACCTACTGCCGTAGGGAAAACCAGGATATCAATTAAGGTAGCTAAAAAAATCAATGGAGAAATTATTTCCGGCGACTCCATGCAGGTATACNATTATATGGATATTGGAACAGCCAAACCTTCCCTGGAAGAAAGAGAGGAAATTCCTCATCATCTTATTGATATTATAGATCCTGATGAATCTTTTAGTGTGGCTGATTTCCAAAAGGCGGTTTTTAAACTTATTCCGAAGATAGCCTCCCGGGAATGTTTGCCCATAATGGTAGGGGGAACAGGATTATATTTAAAAGCAATCATTGATCAGTATGATTTTGGCGAAAGCAAAGCAGACTGGAAGTTAAGGGAAAGGTTGAAAATTCAAGTAGATAAATATGGGAATGAGATGCTGTACCACTGGCTGAAAAAAGTAGACCCGGCAGCTGCTGAAAAAATACATCCTAATGATTTAAAGAGAATAATCAGGGCTTTAGAGGTATATTTGACTACCGGCAGGCCAATTTCTTCTCAAAAAAAATTACCTCCTGAACAAAGGCAATCCTTAAATGTTTTAATAACAGGTTTAGATATGAATCGGAAGAGATTATATGAGAGGATAAATGAGCGGGTAGATAAAATGATAGAGCAGGGGTTGGAAAAAGAAGTTGGCCGGCTCCTGGAAAAAGGATACAACCCTGAGCATGTGTCCATGCAGGGTTTAGGTTATCAGCATATGATAAAATATATCCAGGGTCGGTATACTAAAGATGAGGCAGTGGAATTATTAAAAAGAGATACCCGGCGTTTTGCTAAAAGACAACTGACGTTATTTAGACGTGATAATAGAATTATTTGGCTAAATATTGAAGATTTCAGTGGTGAAGAAGAAATAGTAGAAAAAATATGTAGCTTAGCAGCAGGAGAATTAAGTTAAACCTAGAATAATTTACAAATAGAGTTATAAATAAAATTTTTTTTGCCCAAGAAAAATATATGGAGGCGATTATTAATGACTAAAGGACCTGTAAATTTACAGGACAATTTTCTAAACCAGGCCAGGAAAGAAAACATGTTTATGACAATATTTCTAGTTAACGGGTATCAAATAAAAGGGACTGTAAAAAGTTTTGATAATTTTACCCTTCTCCTGGATGTTGACGGAAAACAGCAGTTGGTTTATAAGCATGCTGTTTCAACAATTATACCCCTTAAAAATATCGTTTTTAGCAATCAGGAAAACTAAGGTTTTTTCAACCTTTAAAATTAAATAGAAATTTCAAGAAAAGGAGACACAAATTGTGTCTCCTTTTTTATATCACATTTTTATTTCCCTTGCATAAAAAGTAATGGGTATTTTAAGTATTATCCTATTATTAATGGTGGCTTTCTTATCAGGTTATGCTTTGGGCCGAGGGTTGAATTTAACCAGGGGAAACTCCCGGCAAATTGAANAAACAAATTAACTGTGATAAAATTAGGAAAAAGAATTTGAAAGGACGGGTAAACTATAAAAGAAAAAGCTGTAATATTAGGTGTCTTACTTCCCCAAATACAAGAATGGCAGTTGGAATCATCCTTGGACGAATTGGCCCAGCTTTGTGAAACGGCAGGGGCTGAAGTAATAGCCAGGGCCATACAAAAGCGTTCCGCTCCTAGCCCTTCCTTATATATTGGAAAAGGGAAAGCTCAGGAGGTTGCGCTGCTGATAGAGGAAACAGGAGCCGACCTGGTAGCTGTTGATGAAGAGTTATCTCCTTCCCAAACCCGGAACCTGGAGGAAGCCCTGGGGGTAACAGTGATAGATAGAACCGCCCTTATCCTTGATATATTTGCAAAAAGGGCCAGAACTAAAGAGGGTAAGCTACAGGTTGAGTTGGCCCAGCTTAATTACCTGATGCCCCGGTTAATAGGTCATGGGGAAGACTTATCCCGCCTGGCCGGGGGTATCGGCACCAGGGGTCCTGGTGAGACCAAACTGGAAGTGGACCGGCGAGTTATACGCCAGAGAATTAGAGACCTGAACAGGGAGATAGAAGCTATTAAAAAACACAGATCCATGCAGCGCAGGGCCCGGCAGAAGGTTCCCTATCCTGTTATTGCCATGGTAGGTTATACTAATGCTGGTAAGTCAACTCTTTTAAATGCCTTGACGGATTCTTCTGTATTCACAGAGGATAAACTGTTTGCAACACTGGACCCTACCACCAGAAAAATTGTTCTCCAGAATAACCAGGTGGTCCTTTTAACCGATACCGTAGGGTTTATTCAAAAACTGCCCACGCACCTGGTGGCTGCTTTCAGGGCAACTTTAGAAGAAGTGCAGGAGGCAGATGTTATTTTACATGTGGTTGACTTTTCTCATCCCCAGATGGAGGAACAGATAGAAGCTGTACATGAAATTTTAAATGACCTGGAGGTAACAGATAAGGAGACTATTTTTGTATTTAATAAAACAGACAGGGTAGAAGATGATTCTATCTTAAACCGTTTAAAAATAGATTATCCTACCAGCGTGGCAATTTCCGCAAAGGAAAAAAGAAATCTGGATGCTCTCNTGGAGTTGATTACCAGTGTTTTAAAAAAAGACTGGAAAACCGTTACGTTAAACATTCCCTTATATGACAGCCGTTCTCTGGCTCTCCTCTATGAAAAGGGCCATGTTATTAAGGTTACTTCCCAGGAGGACAGTTACCGGGTAGAAGCCCAGATAACAGATAAATGGATTAATAAACTAGAGGAATATATTGTGGAAAAAGGTTGAGAAACAAACAGAGAAACCGTGTAGTAAAAGGTTGGAGGAAAAATGTCAGATATATATAGCAGTTATTTAGATGTAGACTCCCCGTTGGCGGATCTTATTAAAGAGACTGAAAAAACAGTTCACCCCTACTTTAAGGAAATAGGAGAGATAGTCTTAATAAACCAGGCCAAGGTGCTAAAAGCGTTTAAAGAGCACCAGGTAAGTGATTATTGTTTTGCCGGTTCCTCCGGATACGGGTATGGTGACTGCGGAAGGCAGGTCCTGGAGAATGTTTATTCCTCTGTGTTTGGCACAGAGGAATCCCTGGTAAGAATGCAGTTCGTTTCAGGCACCCATGCTTTAGCCGTATGTCTTTTTGCCCTCCTGGAACCCGGGGAGACCCTTCTTTCTGCAGCGGGAGTTCCTTATGATACTTTGCAAAAGGTAATAGGGATAAGGGATAAGAAAAAAGGAACATTAATGGATAAAGGAATAAAATACAAAGAAGCAAATCTTAACTCCAGGAAAAGGATTGATTTTAATTCCTTAAAAGAAAACCTGAAAAAAGAAGTAAAGGTGGTGCTGCTGCAGCGTTCCAGGGGTTATAGCTGGCGACCCTCCGTAAGTCTGGAGGAGATAGGAGAAGTAGCAAAGCTGATAAAAGGGATAAGCCCCGGCACCATTTTGTTTGTAGACAACTGTTACGGGGAATTTGCCCTGGATAAAGAACCTACCGATTTGGGCGTAGACCTTATAGCTGGCTCCCTTATCAAGAACCCGGGAGGGGGATTGGCTCCCATGGGAGGTTACGCTGCTGGCCATAAGGATTTGATTGATTTGATAGCAGACCGTCTTACAGCACCGGGTTTGGGAAAAGAAGTGGGGGCTACTCTAGAAATTAACCGTTCTTTATTTCAGGGTTTTTTCCTGGCTCCCCATATGGTGGGGGAAGCCTTGAAAAGTGCAATTTTTGCAGCTTTTCTTTTTGAAAAGTTGGGGTTTGAAGTCTCCCCCGGCTTCAATGATACCCGGGAGTTTCGGGAGTCCCGGAGCGATATTGTTCAGGCCATAAAGTTTGAAGACCCAGAGCTTCTCCTGGCTTTTTGCCGGGGCATTCAGGCTAACGGGCCGGTAGATTCCTTTGCCACCCCTGAGCCCGGTTATATAGCAGGTTACGGGGAGGAAATAGTGATGGCTGCCGGAACCTTTCACCAGGGAGCTTCCCTTGAATTAAGTGCCGATGCTCCCTATAAGCCTCCATATATAGCATATTTACAGGGAGGATTGACTTTTGAGCACGGCAAAATAGGAATAATTGCAGCAGCAAAAGAGGTTTTTAATGTTTTGAAAAGAATTTAAGAAAGTGTTATTAACTAATAGGTGGAGAGGGGAGATAAAAAATGTATAACAAAGAAGACATATATCGACTGGTGGAGCAGCATGGGATTAAATTTATTCGCCTGCAGTTTTCAGATATTTTTGGAGCTACTAAAAATGTAGCTATTCCTGTAGAACAGTTGGAAAAAGCAATAGAAGGGGATATGATGTTTGATGGTTCCTCTATAGAGGGTTTTGCCCGGATAGAAGAATCGGATATGTATTTATGTCCTGACCCCGGAACTTTTGCCTTGTTCCCCTGGAAGGCTAAAGAGGGAACGGGAGCTACTGCCAGGTTAATCTGTGATGTTTATAACCCCGATGGCACCCCCTTTGCCGGCTGCCCCCGGAACATATTAAAAAATGCTATAGCTGAGGCAAAGAAAATGGGTTTTTCCATGAACGCAGGTCCTGAGGCGGAATTTTTTCTATTTCTTCGGGACGAAAACGGCAGGGCTACTACCAAAACCCATGACTGCGGCGGATACTTTGACCTTATGCCGGTAGATTTAGGAGAAACCGCCCGGAGAGACATGGTTTTAACCTTACAGGAAATGGGCTTTGAAATAGAGGCTTCTCATCATGAGGTGGCGCCCAGCCAGCATGAAATAGCTTTTCAGTATGCCGATGCCTTAACTACGGCCGATAACATAGCAACCTTTAAGTTAGTAGTAAGAACCATAGCCCTTAACCATAACCTCCATGCTACCTTTATGCCAAAACCTGTGTTTGGGATAAACGGTTCCGGTATGCATACCCACCAATCCCTTTTTAAGGGTAATGAAAATGCTTTTTACGATGACTCAACACCCACCCAGTTGAGTGAAACCGCTATGTATTACATAGGAGGGCTTATAAAGCATGTTAGAGGCTTTACAGCTATAACTAACCCCCTGGTAAATTCATATAAACGCTTGGTGCCCGGTTATGAAGCTCCCGTTTATATAGCCTGGTCCGAGAGAAACAGGAGTCCCCTTATCAGGGTGCCTGCCCGGAGAGGATCAGGTACTCGTGTAGAAATTAGAAATCCTGATCCATCCTGTAACCCTTACCTGGCTTTGGCGGTTACTCTAAAAGCGGGACTGGACGGCATAAAAAATAAAATAGAACCTCCCCTTCCTATAAATGAAAATATCTACGAAATGACCCAACAGAAAAGGGAGGCTATGGGTATAGGAACACTGCCCCTAACCTTGAATGAATCATTGCTGGAATTAGAAAAAAGTGAATTAATTAAAGAAGCTTTAGGTGATCATGTCTATAACAGATACTTGCACGCAAAGAGAAAGGAATGGGAACGTTATAGAATTCAGGTTCACAGGTGGGAGTTAGGTGAATATCTTGCATCCTATTAAGCTTTAATAAATATTATAATTTGAAATATTAAAATGTTAGACTTTAAACAGCCCTTTATTATGGCTGTTTATATTTTTTGTGTTCTAGTTTAGAGTTTGCGGAAAAGACCAATTATCTTGCCCAGAATTTTAACTTCTTTAGTTATGATAGGTTCATAGAAGTCATTTTCAGGCTGGAGGCGGAAGTGGTCTTTTTCTTTATAAAACCTTTTTATTGTTGCTTCGTCTTCTATTAAAGCTACAATAATTTCTCCATTGTTGGCTGTTGACTGTTGCTGAACTATTGCATAGTCCCCGTCCATTATTCCTGCTTTAATCATACTTTCACCTTCTACCGTCAATATGAATACCGTTTTTCCCCGGACAAATTCTTTAGGTAAGGGATAATATTCCACAATATTTTCTTCTGCCAGGATAGGTTGACCTGCGGTAACATTTCCTACTACAGGAACCGATGATATATCCCTGGATGTCAAATAATCCTGGTCTTCTAATAGTTCTATGGCCCTGGGCTTAGTGGGATCTTTCCTTATATATCCCTTTTTTTCTAGTTGAGATAAATGGGCATGAACCGTAGAGCTGGAGCTTAATCCTACAGATTTTCCAATTTCCCGGACAGAAGGAGGATATCCCTTACTAAAAACTTCGGTTTTTATAAAATTAAGTATTTCTTCCTGTCTTGGAGTAAGATCTTCAAGCATAATATATTTCACCTCGCATATATATTTATTGACTTTCTATATAGGGCATATTATATCATAAAAACATACATTTGACAAACGCAAGTTCGAAATTTTTTGTAAATTTCATTGACAGGAACACAGGTTCCATGTTAAATTATCAATAACAAACAATTGTTCTTTCAAATGTCTTGGTAGGGGGTAAGATTCTATGAAAATTAAACTGAAAAAAGGTAGGATAATCGTNTTTATGGCGGTAATAGTATTGCTTCTTCTTTCTGTATCCCTGGGCTATAGCTCTAATGATACCCTTAGGGAAACGAAAGAGCAGCATGAGCACATAACAGTAACCGTACAAAAAGGAGATACGCTGTGGGATATTGCCAGGTCTAACAATAATAGCGGGGAGGATATCAGGTCCCTGGTATTTAAAATTAGAACAATAAACGACCTCCAAAGACCTGTTCTTTACCCTGGCCAGAAAATTGAGGTTCCTGTTTATTAAAAAAATTAGCTTCTACTGGCACAGCATATTATATGGCGCAGTATAATATTAAGTAAAAATTTTATAGTGAATAAAACACCACTTGTGTGAGAAGCTAAAAGCAGGAGGTGATTACTTATGACCATACAGTTAACCCAAAAAGAAAGAATGCTTTTAGAAGACCAAAAAAGCCATGAGGAAATCTGTATACAAAAATATAATAATTATGCAAACCAGACAAAGGATCCGGAATTAAAGCAGATGTTTAATAATTTTGCTCAACAGGAACAGCAGCACTTAGATACTATAAACCAGCTGCTTGCGGGGCAGGTGCCGGATATGTCTCAACAACAGAACCAGCAGCAAGACCAGCAGCAGGCTCAAAATTTTAACCAGGCAGGCATGCAAAATGTTGGAGCCAACAGCCAGGAGGATGCTTCGCTTTGTAACGACATGCTGATGACGGAAAAATATGTATCCAATACTTACGATACTGCTATATTCGAATGCATGGACTCCAACATACGACAGGCCCTAAATCACATACAGAAAGAAGAACAGCAGCACGGAGAAGGGATTTTTAACTACATGAACAGTAAAGGAATGTATAATCCTCAATAAAGAGAGGGAAGGGAAATAACAACTGGAACCCTATTGATGGACATATAGCAGTCTTCAATAGGGTTTTTTAACAACTGAAGCAATTTTTGTATGTCAGTGCTTCTATATAATGTTATAATTATAAAAAGTTTTATAGGAGCATATTACTGAGGTAGATAACATGGATAATACAATACTTAAAAAAATAGTGGACATAGCCCAAAGGGAAAAGGTTCAGCTTTATATGGTAGGGGGCTGCCTCCGTTCTTTGATTCCTGGAAAAAGATATGGAAATGAAAATAAAGAAAAAATATTAGACATAGACCTGATAGTAGAAGGAGGAGGGGTCGGTTCTTTCGCCGAAAAAGCATCTGGTGAACTAGAGGGCACTTTTGTGAACCTGGACAAGGAGGAAGGCGTTTTCCGGATAGTAGTTAAGGTGAAAAAGGTAGAGGCCTTATCGGAAGAGACCTTATGCATAGACTTAACTGGGCTAAGGGGTAAAAGTCTAGTTGAGGACTTGGCAGAAAGGGATTTTACTCTGAACAGCTTTGCCCTTGATCTAAGGGACTATCTCCATTCTACCCGGTGGAGGGAGAAAATAATAGATCCTTTTAAGGGGTTAACTGATTTGCAGGAGGGAATAATAAGAACTGTTTCCACCGATGTTTTTTCAAAGGATCCCTTACGCCTGCTTAGAGCTGTGAGGCTTTGCGCCCAGCTTAATTTTACCCTGGAGGAAGGCACAAGAAAGGGCATTATTTCTCATCGTTCCTTAATAAAAAACTCTTCCGGAGAAAGGATAAGGGACGAATTATGGAGGATATTAGAAACAGATAATTCCTACCAGGGGATAATCCTTATGGAGGAAGAACTGGGCCTATTGACAGAACTGTTTCCGGAAGTTAAAGAAATGCGGGATACTCAACAAAACTATTATCATGGTGAAGATGTTTGGAACCACTGTATGAGAACTTACCAGGACTTAGAGGATTATATAAATAAGCCTCCTTTTACTTCAGAAATCACTTCTAAATTAAAAGATCAACTGGAGGAAGATATAGTTCCCAGGAGGACAAGAAAGCAGCTGTTAAAATTTTTTGCCCTCTTCCATGACGTAGGAAAAACTAAAACTAAAAAAACACTGGATACAGGAAGAATAGTTTTTCACCGGCATGAATCGGAAGGAGTTAGTTATATCGCAAACTATGGAGGTTTCCTTAAATTAAGTTCTGCAGAGATTAGAGCTTTGAACAAATTTATGAAACTGCATCTGCGTCCCCTGATGCTTCATGTAGGGAAAAATGTTGGGCCCAAAGCTTTTTACAGGTTTTTTAAGAAATCCGGCAAAGAATCAGTGGAGATTCTATTGCATTCTATGGCTGATTTTACTGCTAAGCGGGAAGCCAGGGGTCGTACGGAGGAAGTTAAAGTGTATGAAGAATTCATACAGGATACGTTTAATAAGTATTATTTTAAAAAAGACATTTTCGTTTCCCCGCCAGCATTGGTAAATGGAAATGATATTATAAAGGCTTTAAAAATAAAGCCTTCTCCCGGGGTGGGTTATCTGCTAGAAAAAATATCGGAAGCTCAGGTGGAAGGTAAGGTAAGGGACCGTAAAGAGGCTTTAAGCTTGGCGGCCAAACTGGCCCAGGATAAAGTATTCAAAAAAAGAACCCGGCAAAAATAAATCAGGACCAGATAAAAGTAGAACAGGGGGAGGAGATTATGGACTATAAGGATAGTCTGCAGGTTATTGCTGATAGTATTAAGAAAGCTCAAAAGTTTTATGTATTGACGGGGGCCGGGATAAGCACGGAAAGCGGAATCCCTGATTTCAGGACTCCGGGCACCGGCCTGTGGAAAAAAATTAATCCCATGGAGTATGCCACTAGTAACGTTTTAAAAAAGGACCCTAAAACCTTTTATAAGGTTGTTTATTCCCGTTTTGCCAGTCTTTTATACGCACAGCCCAATAAGGCACACCTTATTTTGGCAGAACTGGAAGAAAAGGGTTACTTAAAGGGCATAATAACTCAAAATATAGATGGGCTTCATTATAAGGCCGGATCCCGGAAAGTATGGGAGGTTCACGGCCATACCAGGACCTGCCTATGCTCCACTTGTGACCGGGAATATCCTCTGAAATTATTATCTTCTCAGGTGGAAAAGGAGATCATTCCCCCTCTTTGCCAGGAGTGCGGTCATCCCTTAAGGCCCAATATAGTTTTATTCGGGGACCCTATGTCTCTTGATTACGAAGAAGCCTGTCGGGCGGTAAAAAGAGGTTGTGACTTTCTCCTTGTTGTGGGAAGCAGCCTGACTGTTTTCCCGGTGAGCCAAATACCCTCCTATGCAAAAAAACTGGCAGTTATTAACATTCAACCCACCGGGTATGATGATAAGGCTGTTGCCGTTATAAGGGAGAAGGCGGGCAAAACTTTAACCCATCTTCTGGAATATTTCTAGCTTTCTAATAAGAACACTTTCTAATAAGAATAATTAGCTTTTTATTTTGTCTTTAAAACATCCTTTTAACTGACCTTTCTGTAATTATTTACCAAGCCAATAAAATCTTCAAATAAGCTCATAGAGTCATATGGTCCTGGATTCCCCTCGGGGTGAAACTGTAAGGAAAAAATGGGCAGTTCCAGGTGCCTCAAGCCTTCTACAGTAAAGTCATTTAAATTTATATGGGACACTTCTACAGGCTGGTTATCCAGGCTTTCTTTTTTCAGGGCATAACCGTGGTTTTGAGAAGTAATAAATACACTGCCGGAATTTAAGTCTTTTACCGGGTGGTTGGTTCCCCGGTGGCCAAACTTTAACTTGTAAGTATCTCCCCCTAAAGCCAGCCCCAGCACCTGGTGTCCCAGGCATATGCCAAATATAGGTATTTTCCCCAAAAGTTTTTTTACTGTATCTGTAACATAAGGTATTCTTTTGGGGTTACCAGGCCCGTTAGAGATTAATACTCCATCAGCCTTAAGGGACAGCATTTCTTCTTCTTGTGTGTCTGCCGGCAGAACTGTTATTTGGCAATTATTTGCCTTTAAAGATTCCAGTATACTTAGCTTACAGCCCAGGTCCAGCACTGCTATATGAGGACCGTCTCCGTAGATGGTATAAGGCTTATGGGAGGTGGCCTCTTTAACGTAGTCCACGTCTGAAAGAGATGGTGCGGATTTAACTTTTTCTATCAAGTCCCCGTCAGATAATTCCGGGTTAGTCGAGATAAAGCCTTTCATGGTTCCCTGTTTTCTCAAGTGCCTGGTCAGGGACCTGGTATCTACTCCCGAAAGGCCTACTATTTCTTCCTTTTTTAAATAATCGGAAATCTTAAGCTCTGCCTGCCAGTGGTTGGGATTCTGGCAGTGCTCTCTGACTATCAGACCTTTAACCAGGGTTTTTTCTGCCTGAAAATCATACGGGTTAATTCCGTAGTTACCTATTAATGGAAACGTCAAGGTAACTATTTGCCCACAGTAAGACGGATCAGATATTATTTCCTGATATCCGGTCATACCGGTATTGAATACAACTTCTCCTCCTTGTTCCCCTTCATGCCCAAAGGATTCTCCATGATATATTTTTCCGTCCTCTAAAACCAGCCTTGCTTTCATAATATCCCCCCTTACTAAAAAACCTTAACCCGGAACCGGTTAAGGATATAATTTAAGCCAATTAACTAAACCACAGAAACTTCTGGCTACTTTTATTCCTTACCAGTCTCTCGGGACCAGCTTAAAGGTTTTTTACATTTAATATATATTATCAGATTCCCGGGTATAAAGCAAAAGCTATATGGGGCTGTCAGAGGACAAATTAGGGGGAATTCTTAATATAAGAAAATCATTTTCAGTATTTGAAAGCTTAACGACCAAGTTTAAAGATGCTTAACAATTATATAATTTCGCATAGCAAAATTATATTTTAAAATATAAAATTTCTATTGATTTTTTAAAAAANGTATTGTAATATTATAAATAACAAATNAAAAATAAAGTACGATGAAGTACTTTAAGGCAAAGAAGCCTTCGCGTAAGGGGATGAATTGGCCTTATGTCGAAGGCGATTTTTGTTTTTAGGGAAGGGGATNTGGGGAAATGAAGTCATTGAAAATNTTTTTATCAGGAGCTTCAGAAGATANAAACAAATTAATCCCTAAAATTAATTCAACCGGCCACANAGTTATAGGAATTTCTTTAGACAGTTCAGAAAGCTTGAGGCAGATTAAAAACCTACAGCCGGACCTGGTGTTAGTTGACATATCCTCTAATGGAGAAGACTTTTTTAAAGTTGCCAGGATAGTTGCAGAAGACAATATTCCCATAATTCTTTTAATAGATTATGCACAAAAAGACAGAATAATAAAAGTAGCGGAAAAAAACTTCTTTACATACTTAATAAAACCTGTTTCTGAGGAGGTGCTGCTCTTACTTTTAGAAGTTAGCGTTAACTACTCAAACCACGTTCAGAGTTTAGAAGGAGAAATAAAGAAATTAAAGAAAGAACTGGTATCCAGGAAAGTTATTGAAAAGGCTAAGGGGATTCTTATGGAAAACCAGGGTATTTCAGAGAACGAGGCCTTCCGTCGGATACAAAAACAAAGTATGAACAAGAGAATATCCATGAAAAAAATGTCAGAAGCCATAATAATGGCTTATGAAATCGATAGAAGTAGTTAGTAATTAATAAAACTTTATAACTGGAACGAAGCAGTTCTAACTTCAGGCAAAGGCGCCCTACAGCAGCGTATAAATACGTTGTTAGCGGCGCTTTTTATATTTTGCCATATCTTAAAACTAACCATAATCTAAAAGGGGGATTATCATGAAAGCCAGAACAAAAGAAGATGTGTTGAGAATTGCCAAGGATTTAGATGTAAAGTTTATCAGGTTGCAGTTTACAGATATCATTGGAGTGCAGAAGAATATTGCCATTACTTCAGAGCAGCTAGAGAAGGCGCTAGATGGAGAGTTAATGTTTGACGGTTCATCAATTGAAGGTTTTGTGAGGATTGAAGAGTCCGACATGTATCTTAAGCCTGACCCGGAAACCTTCACTGTTTTTCCGTGGAGGCCCACGGAAGGTGCGGTAGCCCGTTTAATCTGTGATGTTTATAACCCGGATGGTACACCTTTTGCCGGGTGTCCTCGGTGCAATTTGCAGAAGGTCTTAAAAGAAGCAGAGGAACAAGGATATGTGTTGAACGCAGGTCCAGAGGCAGAATTTTTCCTGTTCCATAGAGACTCTGAAGGGCGTCCTACTGTTAATACCCACGACCAGGGTGGATACTTCGATATGTCTCCCGTTGACCTGGCAGAAAATGCCCGGAGAGAAATGGTTTTAACTCTAGAAGAAATGGGTTTTGAAATAGAGGCATCCCATCACGAAGTGGCTAAAGGACAGCATGAAATAGACTTTAAGTATGATGAGGCNCTGGCTACAGCGGATAAGGTTGCCACCTTTAAGTTTGTGGTGAGGACAATTGCTTATCGACATGGGCTTCATGCCTCCTTTATGCCCAAACCTATTTTCGGCATAAACGGTTCAGGAATGCACACTCACATGTCCCTGTTTAAAAATGGAGAAAACATATTTTATGACCCCAGCACTCCCAACCAGTTGAGCAAGGAAGCCACTTGCTATATAGGTGGACTGCTAAAGCATGCCCGAAGCTTTGCTGCCATAACCAACCCTACTATTAACTCTTACAAAAGGTTGGTGCCGGGTTACGAAGCTCCGGTATACCTGGCCTGGTCAGAGCGTAACCGCAGCCCGCTAATCCGTATTCCTGCCAGGAGAGAAGAGGGCACTCGGATAGAGCTAAGGAACCCCGACCCAACCTGTAATCCTTACCTGGCTCTGGCGGTAATGTTAAAGGCCGGCCTGGAGGGAATTAAAAACAATGAGGAGCCGCCTCCCTCAACAGAAAAGAATATCTATGAGTTAACAGAGGCGGATAAGGAGGAAATGGGAATTAGAAGTCTTCCCGGCTCACTTTCCGAGGCACTGGATGAACTGGAAAAAGATGAAGTTATTCAGTCTGCATTGGGAGAGCACATTTATAGCCGGTTTCTTACAGCTAAAAGGATAGAGTGTGAAGAGTTCCAAATTCACGTTCATCCTTGGGAACTCGATGCTTATCTGTCAAAGTTCTAAGCTGACCCAAGGCTATTCTATAGAGGAAAGAGAACAGATTACCGGCTGCTCTCTTTCCTCCCACTTTAATCACGGCATTTAGCACTGGAATTTAAACATTGACATTTAAACACGGGCACCGGTGATAAAAACATAAAGGGGTGATAAATGTATGTCCTCAAGCATTTCATGTATTTATTAGAGCTACAAAGGTGTATAAATTGAAGCGAAGATGCTTCCTCCAGATATTGATAAAACTGACCAGTTGGTAGTTTTAAAAAAAACAATTTACCGGAGGAGGTAAAAATATGGATTATACAATTGTAGATACTATATGGGTTTTAATGGCAGCTTTTTTAGTTTTTTTGATGCAGGTGGGTTTTGCCATGGTAGAGATTGGTTTTACCCGGGCAAAGAATTCTATTAATATACTAATGAAGAACGTTGTTGATTGCTGTACAGGTGCTTTGGTTTACTTTATTGTAGGTTTTGCTTTTATGTTTGGTTCTTCCATGGGCGGATTCATTGGTGGAGAAGGTTTCTTCCTTATGGGAGCTGAAGGTTTTGATTTTGGAGTTCCTACTATGGCTTTCTGGGTTTTCCAGGCAGTGTTTGCTGCTACTGCTGCTACTATAGTTTCTGGAGCTGTTGCAGAAAGAATGAAGTTTTCCGGTTACATTTTATCTACTATACTTATAACTGCTTTAATATATCCCATCGTAGGTCACTGGATATGGGGTGGAGGCTGGTTGGAAGCATTGGGATTTGCTGATTTTGCCGGCTCAACGGTGGTTCATTCAGTTGGTGCCTTTGCCGGGCTGGTAGGAGCTTACCTGATTGGCCCCAGGTCAGGAAAGTATCAAGGCAAAGAAGTAAAGCCCATTCCTGGGCATAACCTTCCCCTGGGCGGCTTTGGAGTCTTTATACTCTGGTTTGGCTGGTTTGGCTTTAATGGTGGCAGCACCATTGCTGCTTCAGATCCAGCCCTGATATCCAGCATTGTGGTGGTAACCTTACTGGGTGGTGCTGCCGGAGCAGTAGGTGCCATGGCATTTACCTGGATTCGCTACGGAAAGCCTGACCCCAGCCTGGTACTAAACGGTATCNTGGCGGGCTTAGTGGGTGTAACTGCAGGCGCAGATGTCTTTGCACCTTCAGGTGCTCTNGCATCCGGATTNTTTGCCGGTATAGTAATGATACTGGGGGTGGAGTTTCTGGATAAAAAGCTTAAAATTGACGATCCTGTAGGTGCTATCTCAGTCCACGGTGCAGCAGGTGCTTTTGGTACCATTTGCGTAGGTTTGTTTGCTGTAGGAGACGGTTTATTTTACGGTGGAGGAGCTTCCTTGTTATTAATTCAGGTAGTAGGGGTTGTTTCCGTATTTGCTTGGACCGTTGTAACATCTTTTGTTGGTTTTAAGGTCATAGAAAAAATTGTGGGAGGTCTCAGGGTTTCACCCGCAGAAGAAAAAGAAGGTCTGGATATTGGAGAGCATGGCATGCGTGCTTATAATATAATTGCTGAAACAAAGACAACATAAAATACAACTTAACTATATTATAAACCTTTAGAAAACCTTTGGAATATAATTGAAAATATAAAAATTTGGGGAAAAGGAGGTCAGTCCAATGAAAAAAGTAGAAGCCGTTATAAGACTGGAAAAGCTGGAAACTGTAAAGGATGCCTTAACAAAAATAGGTTTGGCAGGAATGACCGTAACCCATGTTACCGGGTGCGGACTTCAAGGGGGAAAAACCGAAGTTTATAGAGGCAGCACATATACCATCAACCTTCTCCCAAAAGTTAAAATTGAATTAATAGTGCAAGACGAAAACCTGGATAAAGTAGTAGATGTAATAACTGATACGGCTAGAACGGGAGAAATAGGGGATGGCAAAATATTTATATATAACGTAGAGGATGCTATCCGCATTAGAACAAGTGAAAAGGGAGCCAAAGCGGTTTAGCAAAGGGTTCTTAGTTTAAAAAAAGCTCTTAGTTTGATGCTGACTTTAAAAACCACCTTTTTGATCTAATAATCATAAAAAGGTGGTTTTTTTTATCGTCAATTGCTCCTACGGGTAAAGGACTTAAAAACACTTCTGGAGCTTTTAAAAGCCAAACTCAAAAAGCCCTTATTTCTGGCAAATATTTCCTGCAAGGATTCTAGACAGTAATCTATCTGCTGGTAAGTTATATTGAGGGGAGGCTCAAAGCGGATGACATTAGGATTGTTCAGGGTATAAGCAGTTATAATTTTATACCTGTTAATTAACTCTCCCGCAATCATGGCTCCGGTGTAGTTACTGGAAAGGCTGCCTAATATACCTCCGGCAAATTTATCAACAGCACTTTCTACAGGATTTACCTCCAGGCCAATAAGTAGCCCCCTGCCCCGCACATCTTTAATCAGGTGGTAATTACGGCCAAGCTCTTTCAGTTTATTTAGCAGGTACTCCCCTTTGTCTCGGGCCTGGGAGACCAGGTTTTCCTCCTCCATAACTTCCAGGGTAGCAAGAGCAGCAGCCATGGCCATACTGTTTCCGCCAAAAGTAGTAGTATGAATAAGGCATTTTTCCACGGAACCATAGGCCTTTTGCCAGTGATTATCATTAGTAACTATGGCGCCAACGGGCATGATTCCACCTCCCAGGGACTTGGCCAGGCAGAGGATATCAGGAACAACATTTTCATACTCACAGGCAAACATATACCCAGTTCTTCCCATGCCCGTCTGGATCTCGTCCAAAATAAGCAGGGTTCCATAGCGCCGGCATATTTCCTGCACCTGTTTTAAATAGCCCTCAGGAGGCACGTTGATACCGCCTTCTCCCTGAATTGGTTCAATAATGAAAGCGGCAGTATTCTTTTCCTTTAATACTTCCTCTAACATTTCNAGGTCACCAAAGGTAGTTATTTCACACCAGCTTAAAAGAGGGTTAAAGGGATCCTGGTATTTTTTCCTGCCGGTAACAGAAAGGGAGCCCAGGGTTTTGCCGTGGAAGGAGGAATTACAATACAGAATTTTTTCCCTGCCAGTGGCAATTTTAGCCAGCTTAATGGCTGCCTCCACCGCCTCTGCCCCACTGTTACAAAAAAATGAGCGCTGCAGGTTTCCCGGGGTGATCAGAGCTAGATTGTGGGCCAGTGCTCCTGCCAGGGGATTTAAAGAAGCCTGCATGAGGTTGGGCAGATCTTTAGCTTTTTTTAGAGCATCCAGGACTTTGGGATGGTTGTGACCGACATTTAAAGAACCATAGCCAGCCAGGAAATCTAAATATTCATTTCCATTTTCATCCCAGAGGGAAGAACCCCGGGCACCGGTATATCTCTTATAAAAATCTAAAAGACCTAAATAACTGACAAAACCAGAGTTTCCATATTTTTTGTGGTTTTCAAGATTTTTTTGATAGCTTAATCTAAGGGCATCTTCTAGTTTAATGATACTTTTCAATTTTTTATAACTCCTCCCTTTACTCCTCCCTTTACTCCTCACTTTAATGAAAGGTTTTTTAAATCATAACAAAAGGAGTTAATTACTGTCAAGAAAAGTGAAAAATATTTGATAAAAGGTATTGAAAATTTCCTGAATCTGTGTTATCATGGTTGCGCAATGCAAAATACTATTTCATAAAACAAAATGTTTGACAGGTACAAAGAAGTATCTTATAGTAAGGGCAGCGACGCCGGCAGAGGTTTATTCCTTGCGGGTGTTTTTATTTAATTTTTGTTAAACAAGTATTTTCAATGATGAAAGGGGAGAGGGGCATGCGAAGAGTAAAAGAGAAATACAGGGAAGGAAATGTGCGAATTCCCTCGGGTTGTGCCGTAAGTGGAATAATGAACAGGCAGGGTAAAGTTTTTTCCGGAAAGGAAATTATTAAATCCATATCCCTGATGAGGGATAGATCTAATGGTTTAGGCGGTGGATTTGCTGCCTACGGGATATATCCCCAATATAAAGATCATTATGCCTTTCATATGCTATATGAGAGGGAATCCTGCCGGGCAAAAACTGAAAAATTTTTTAAGGACAATTTTCTAGTGGAAAAGGCTGAACTGCTTCCTGTAAGTAAAGTACCTTCAATAAAAGAGCCTCCATCAGTTTGGAGATATTTTCTGCTTCCCCGGGAAGACAAGTATGAAGAGCTGCAGCTTTCCCAACCCGGGTTCATAGTAAGAAAAGTAATGGAGATTAATTCATCCATCAAGGGGGCCTATGTTGCCTCCAGTGGTAAAGATATGGGTGCCTTTAAAGGAGTGGGGTTTCCCGAAGATATTGGGGAGTTTTATAACCTGGAGGATTATAAGGGCTACCTGTGGACAGCCCACGGCAGGTTTCCTACTAACAGCCCTGGATGGTGGGGAGGAGCTCATCCCTTTACCCTATTAAACTGGTCGGTAGTCCATAATGGGGAAATATCTTCATATGGAACAAACCTCCGCTATCTGGAGGAATTCGGGTATGAATGTACTCTACAAACAGACACAGAGGCGGCGGCTTATCTTTTTGATCTGCTGATAAGACGACACAAACTACCTATGGAAATAGCATGTCGGGTTCTGGCAGCTCCCTTTTGGGAGGAAATAGATAGACTGCCGGAAGGCCCCCGAAAGTTTTTTAAAAACATGAGAATAATATATGGCAAAGCCCTCCTTAATGGTCCTTTTTCTATAATATTAGGGTGTAACGAGGCCATGGTAGCCATAAATGATAGAATTAAACTTCGGCCCCTGGTAGCTGCTGAAAAAGGCGCAATGTTATATGTTTCCAGTGAAGAGGCGGCTATTATAGAGGTATGTAGTAACCCGGATAAAATTTGGGTTCCCAGGGGCGGAGAGCCAGTAATTGGGAGAATAGAGGAGGTGGAGGAAAAATGGGTTTCAGCATGCTAGCACCAGAATTCATCATAGAAAGAAACCGGGACAGGTGTATTGACTGCCGGGTTTGCGAAAAACAGTGCTCCATGGAGGCTCATTACTACGATCCGGATGAGGAGAAGGTTTACTCCCGGGAAGAAAAGTGCATAAACTGCCACCGCTGTATAAGCTTGTGCCCTACCCGGGCCCTGTGCATAAAGGAAAACCCCCAGGAGTTTAAGAGGAACGCCAACTGGTCTCGAAATAGCATAAGGGAAATACAGAAGCAGGCCCAAACCGGGGGCATACTCCTTTCCGGTATGGGAAATCCTAAGCCATTTCCTATTTACTGGGATAACATTCTCCTTAACGCCAGTCAGGTGACCAATCCCTCTATAGACCCTTTAAGGGAGCCTATGGAATTAAAGACTTTTTTAGGCAGGAAACCGAAAAAATTAGAATTAAACCAGGATGGAAGCTTAAAAACTGAAGTCCCTCCACAGCTGGAACTATCCATGCCGGTAATGTTTACCGCCATGTCTTTTGGCTCCATCAGTCTTAACGCCTCCACGGCTCTGGCAATGGCAGCTAAAGAAACAGATATATGTTACAATACAGGGGAAGGGGGGCTTCACGAAAGCCTTTACTCCTATGGAAACTGGACCATCATACAGGTAGCCTCCGGCAGGTTTGGAGTATACCAGGATTACCTGGAGGCGGGTTCAAGCATAGAAATAAAAATAGGTCAGGGAGCAAAGCCAGGTATAGGTGGACATCTCCCCGGGGAAAAGGTAGGGGAGGAAGTAGCTTCTACCAGGATGATCCCTAAAGGGACAGACGCATTATCACCGGCCCCTCACCACGACATATATTCCATTGAGGATTTGAGACAGCTTATATACGCCTTAAAGGAATCCACCCGTTACAAAAAGCCCGTATCCGTAAAAATTGCTGCAGTCCATAACGTAGCTGCAATTGCCTCCGGAATAGCCCGGGCAGGTGCAGATATAATTACTATCGATGGGATCAGGGGTGGAACCGGGGCAGCACCTACCCGAATAAGGGACAGTGTTGGAATACCTGTAGAGTTTGCCCTGGCAGCAGTTGACGAACGACTTAAGGAGGAAGGAATAAGAAACCAGGTATCAGTAGTAGCAGCGGGCAGCATAAGAAACAGTGGAGATATAGTAAAAGCCGTGGCTTTAGGTGCAGATGCAGTTTATATAGGAACAGCGGCCCTGGTTGCCATGGGCTGCCATCTATGCCGGAAATGTTATACAGGAAAGTGCAACTGGGGAATCGCCACCCAGGATCCCTGGTTAACCAAAAGATTAAACCCGGAAATAGCTGCAGAAAGACTGTCAAATTTAATTATAGGCTGGGATCATGAGTTTAAAGAAATGATGGGTGGCATGGGGATTAACGCTATTGAAAGCTTAAAAGGTAACAGACACATGCTCAGAGGTATTGGGTTAACAAACCGGGAACTGGAAGTCCTGGGCATTAAACTGGCCGGGGAATAAGAACAGGGGGGATGACTACGATGACAAAGAAAATGAAAATAGAACTGAGGGAGGAATACTGCGTAGGCTGCGGATTGTGTGAAGTGTACTGCCGTGTAGCCCACTCCCAGTCCAGGGATATAATAAAAACTTTTAAAAAGGAACGCTGGACAGTAGAGCCGCGGGTTAGTCTGGTAATTGAAAAGCCACTGTCTTTCCCTCTGCAGTGCCAGCACTGTGAAGATGCACCCTGTGTTAAGGCCTGCATTACCGGAGCTATGTATAAAAATGAACTGGAGCTAACCTTATGTGATGAAGATAAGTGTGTGGGTTGTTTTACCTGTATTATGGAATGTCCCTTTGGTGCCATTAAAATAAAGGAAAACAACCCCTCCCTTCCTTTAAAATGTGACTTTTGCTTTGAGGCAGATGAGCCCTTTTGTGTTCTCCACTGCCCCAATGGTGCATTAACCTTAAAGGAGAAAATAATTGAGAACGTAGATGAAAGCCTGAATGACAGCATAACACAAGTAAAAACAGAGGAGGTGGATACAGATGAGTAAGTATATGATCGTAGGGAATTCCGCTGCTGCCATAGGAGCCATTGAGGGGATAAGGACAGTAGATAAACAGGACAAAATAACAGTCATCTCCCAGGAGCCTTACCTCTGTTATTCCCGACCCCTGATATCTTATTTTTTAGCTGGGAAAATAAGTGGAGAAAAGCTGTATTACCGGGGCAAAGAATTTTACGAAAAAAACAAGGTCAACTTATACTTGGGTTCCAGGGCAGTTAAGGTTAATTCCAGGGAAAAAAATATTGAGCTAGAAGACGGTGCCTGCATCCCATATCAGAAACTTCTAATAGCAACCGGGAGCAGACCTGCAGTTCCACCTGTTAAAGGCCTGGGCAAAGATGGGCAGCATTTCTTCTATAGTCTAAGCGATGTTTATTCCTTAAGGGATAACATTAAGGGAAGGGAAAGGGCTGTAGTGATAGGTGGGGGATTAATCGGTCTGAAAGCGGCTGAGGCCTTACTCCTTTGTGGCTTAAAGGTAACAGTGATAGAACGCTCACCTTATCTTTTGAGCTCAATTCTAAATGAAAAGGCTTCCCGGCTCCTGGAAGAAAGAATTCAGAGCAGTGGTATCAGGCTGGTCCTGGGAAACTCTGTAAAAGAAGTTATTGGAGATGCAAGGGTAGAAGGAGTAACCTTAGAGGATGGGGAAGAAATAGACTGCAGTATACTGGTGTTGGCTGCCGGCGTTAAGCCCAACACGGAGATTTTAGAGGGCACAGACGCAGCAATCGGGACGGGAATACAAGTAAACAGAAGACTGGAAACCAGCCTGGAAAATATTTATGCCGCCGGAGATGTAGCCGAAGCAGAAACACTCCTTACAAAAGAGAAAAAAGTTATACCTATATGGCCCTCTGCCTATTGTCAGGGATTGGTAGCCGGCAAGAATATGGCGGGG
>SL_8KL_010_SEDDRAFT_10001183_pt1 | contig 22704 bp, 18 predicted proteins | sample SodLakKL_010_SED_4_FD_11160 | JGI IMG/M metagenome (IMG submission 11160) | reverse complement strand
CCAGCACCTGGCTGTAGGTCTTTGCCTTTTCCTTGTCAGCGCCATCCACCGATGAGGAGACCATCACAACCAGCATGTTGTCCTTATAGCTTCGGTTCTGCACTTCCTCAAGAAAATCCCATCCATCCATTACCGGCATGGTAATGTCAAGCAGCACAAGGAACACCGTCTGGTCGGACGATGTGTGATCGTCCAGATACGAGATGCACTCATCCCCACCACGGAAACTTTTGAGATTCGACAGGTTCACCCCCGCTTTCTCGAAAAATCTCGTATGCAACAGGTTGAAAATCCTGTCATCATCCACTAATAATAGCTCTTTCCTCATAAACCAGGGTGATCACTCTCTGAAAAGTGGTCAGGCCGATGCTGAATTTCTGTCTGTAAATGAATACCTGTCCGCAATAATTATCCTCGAACCTGAAATATATCACGTTTTTTTGCGAAATCATCCAGATTTGTACGCCCGGGAGGACTCGAACCCCCAGCCTTTAGGACCGGAACCTAACGCTCTGTCCAGTTGAGCTACGGGCGCATCCGGTAAAGATTCAAAGATACGACTTTTCAGTGATTACTGTACAGGGGAAATATGCAACGCGGCACGCCATTTTGTGTCCGGACTTTTCCTTCTGCTGCATGGTTTTTTTTCTGTTGGATGGGCTTCTTTCTGCTGCATGGTTTCTTTCTGTTGGATGGGCTTCTTTCTGCTGCATGGTTTCTTTCTGTTGGATGGGCTTCTTTCCCGTGCAACGTTTTATGTGTGGATGGCTCTTTTCCTTCATGACGGTTTCTTTTCTGCGGAATGGATAAATTTCTGCATGTTGGTTTCTTTGAGGCATGATAACGATCTTTGTGGCAATGGCCGGACAGCCCGGCCCCAGCCGGACATCCCTTTTATCCATCCCCCATGCCCCGTTTTGCCGATATCGCATTTCCGACCGCCGTGAGGCGCTCTTTCACCTATCGGATACCCGATGAGGCGGCAGGCCGGATACCTGACGAAGCGGCAGGCCGGATACCTGACGAAGCGGCAGGCCGGATACCTGACGAAGCGGCAGGCCGGATACCTGACGAAGCGGCAGGCCGGACACCTGACGAAGCGGCAGGCCGGACACCCAGTCAGAAGACCGGCGACGACGGCGCACGTGTTTCCATACGGCCTGGCATGCGCGTCTGGGTGCCCCTGAAAAACCAGATGGCCATCGGCATGGTGGTGCGGGTCCACGATGAACAGCCCGATTTTGAAACCAGGGACATTGTCCGGGCCCTGGATCCCGAACCCGTCCTTTCCGAGGAACTGCTCCGCCTCACCGACTGGGTCCACCGTTTCTACTATTCCAGCATCGGAGAAGCCATCCAGGCAGCCCTGCCGGCCGGCATGAATTTCATGGCCGAACCGTATGTCCGGATCACCCATGATGGCAACGATATTTCGTTGCGAGGCATCGAGGGCGACGTATTCCGGTTTTTGACAGAGCGCAAAGCAGAGCATGAAAAGGGCACCGATATTTCGTTAAAAGAGGTGGCGCGAGCCTGGCAGACAAAAGGTGAACGGGCGCTCTACCGCCTTGTTAAAAAAGGTCTTGTCGAAATCTGGCAGATTCCCCGGATACGGATGCAGCCCCGGATGGAGACGTTGTGGGAGTGGCGGGAAGATGTGCGCGAACAGCTGGCATCGAAGGGTGTGGATGCGGTAATTGCCAGGCATTTCCCGGGCACGTCCGGCGGCCGGGAGCCCAAATGGATCATCGGCCTGCGGCTGCTTTCAGCGCTCCCGATCCCATCCACCCGTCAGCACATCCTTGACCAGCCGGAGATTACGGCCTATGTCTGGAACCGGATCCGGGAAAGCGGACTGGTGACATCCCGCGAGGTGCCTGCCGGACAGGTACGGTCGGTGCTGCCTTATGAGCCGGACGGCATCAGCGTCCTTAATGACGAGCAGGAGAAGATCTTCGGGCCGGTGCATGAAGCCATATCCAGCCGTACGTTCCGCCGGTTCCTGCTTTACGGTATCACAGGCAGCGGCAAGACCGAAATCTACATCCACGCACTTCGGGAAACGCTGCGACAGGGGCGCGACGGGCTCATCCTGGTACCGGAAATTGCCCTCACCCCGCAGACCGTCCGTCGGTTTCACCTGGTGTTCGGCGATCAGATTGCCGTGATTCACAGCCGCCTCAGTGACCGGGAGCGCTACGATGCGTGGTCGGCGCTCCAGAAGGGCGAGAAAAGAATTGCGATCGGCGCGCGATCCGCGGTGTTCGCTCCGCTCAGGAACCTCGGCCTGGTCATCATCGACGAGGAACACGACCCCTCCTACAAGCAGGAAGATCCGGCCCCGCGCTATCATGCCCGCGAGACGGCCATTATGCGGGCGTGGATCAACAATGCGGTGATCCTGACCGGTTCGGCAACTCCCAGCCTGCCCAGCCTGCAGGCGTCGGCATCCGGCAAATGCACGATGTTGCGGCTCGATAACCGCCATGCCGAAGCGGAACTGCCGGAGGTGCGGATACTGGACCTCAAGCAGTACCGTTCCGCGATGCGCGGACCGCTTGCCGTCCCCCTCTTTCTTGCCGTAGAGGAGGCGCTCGGGAAAAACGAGCAGGTGATCCTGCTCCACAACCGCCGCGGCTTTGCCACCTTCATCCAGTGCGAGGACTGCGGCGAGATCGTGGAGTGTCCGCACTGCTCGGTTTCGCTCACCTACCACAAGGCCAAGCGCCACTTGCGCTGCCATTACTGCGGCTACAGCCGGCTGATGCCCAAACAGTGTCCCGCCTGCGACAGTGAAGCGATCGGGGAGCTGGGCATGGGCACGCAAAAGGTGGAGGATGAACTGGTCGCGCTCTTCCCGAATGCACGGATTGCACGTATGGATCAGGATACGACCTCGGGGAAACACGCCCATGACCGCATCCTGCAGCGGTTTTCCAGGGGGGATGCGGACATTCTGATGGGCACGCAGATCGTGGCCAAAGGCCTGGATTTTCCCAATGTGACGGTTGTGGGTGTCGTCAACTCCGACACCGAACTGGCGTTTCCGTCGTACCGCTCATCGGAGCGGATGTACCAGCTGCTGAGCCAGGTTGCCGGGCGGTCGGGACGCGGGTCGAAGCCCGGCATGGTTTTCCTGCAAACGCTCATGCCGGAGCACGTAGCCCTGCAGTTTGCACAAAAGCACGACTTCCCCGGATTTGCCCGACAGGAGATGAAAAGCCGGAAAAACCTGTTCTATCCACCCTATTCCCGGCTGGTCAAGATTTTTTTCCGGTCAACCGATGCGCAGCTGGCCGGGGATGTGGCCGAGGTGTTCACCGGAATCGTCACTCGGCTGCTGCCCGGCGACCGCGTTATGGGTCCGTCCCCATCCACCATAACCCGGATGAAAAACATCTACTCGTGGGAGTCGCATCTCAAGATCGATCCCGGCAAAGGCGGCGGATATATCGAACGCCTTTTTGATACGGCATTTGCGCATTTTGAGGAGGCGAAACCGCCGTCGGCCGGCAAGGTGCGGATCACGGTCAATGTGGATACCATGCACTGAGCAGTACGAGGAGCAGAAGGGTCAAAATAGCAACGGGCAGCATCAGAGCCCTGGGACATCAGGTCCATTTGACACCAGTACCGGAAAGGGGCAAACGGGATCGCGGTTGCATTCCGATTATAAAAAGCGCGGATTTATTAGTAATATTGCTCTTTGCAGTTCGATTGATCACAAGCAGAAATAGATGCAGCAGTAACGGATGTCACAGCTCAAAGACATGGAAATTAACGGCCAGCGCTTCGGCGCGGTCGTGGAGGCGATCCTTTTCGCGTCGGACAAACCGCTGACGGCCCATGAAATCGCATCGGTAATCACCAGTACCGAGCTGGCGCCGCCTATCGCCGAGGATGATGTCGCCGACGTCATCAATGAGCTGAACGCCGAACTTGAAGAGCAGGGAAGAGCGTTTACGATACAGGTTGTAGCCGGGGGCTATATCTTTGCAACGCAACCTAAATACCACAGCTGGCTTGAATATTTCCAGCATCAGAATGCCAAGCGGAAGCTCTCTCCTTCAGCGGTCGAAACCCTGGCTATAGTGGCGTACCGTCAGCCGATAACCAAGCCGGAAGTGGATCACATTCGCGGGGTGGACTCCGGCTACATCCTGCGCCAGCTGCTCGAAAAAGATTTGATTGAAGTGGCCGGACGCTATGAGGGTCCGGGCCGGGCCCTGCTCTACCGCACCACACCTGTCTTTTTGCAGCATTTCGGCATCAACAGCATTGACGAACTGCCCAAACCCCGCGAGATCGAGGAGATTCTCCGGGATGATGATATGGCCGAACACCGGCAGCTAATGCTTGAACTCAAATCCGAGTTGCGGCCACCGATGGCTGAAACCGGCGGGATGGCGCTCCCGAGAGAACCTGCGGGTTCCGGCGAAACCGAACAGCCGGATAAACCGATAGCGGATGACCAAAAAACGGAACCTCTGAATTCAGACGATTCGGAACCGGGTGAGGCAGAGCCGGGTCAAACAGAGCCACCAGAAGACGCGGCGCCGGGAGAGGCAGAATCGCGGGAGGCAGAACCACGGGAGGCAGAATCGCGGGAGGCAGAACCAGGAGAGGCAGAACCGCGAGATGCAGGATCACGAGAGGATACATCAGAAGAGGACGATGATGCGATCTGGCTGGATTTCGGGAATGAAGCGGATAAAGAGTCCGACAGGCTTGATCACGGTCGCAGTGATGACGATGATGAAGATGATGACGACGGCGATCACGATGAAGATGACGGCAATCGTGAGGACGACGAATACGATGATGATAACGACGACGGCAAAGCCCGTCCACAATAATCCGCACCCTTCGGCATTCATAAGGATAAAACCGACACCACATTCAGGACAAGCACTGTGACTGACCGCACTTCAAAACCATCAGGCAAACGTCCGGGCAAAAGCGTCCGCAGACCGCAAGAATCCACATCCCGGGGGCATGAATCCACGTCCCGGGGGCAAAAACCCGGTTCCCGGACACAGAAATCCACTTCGCGGCCGCAGAAAGCGGACGCCTGGTCTGCAAGATCTCCTTCAGAATCAAAAGAGCAGGCTTCCCCGGGACGCAGGCCCGCATCACGAAGGCACGGGTCGGCCGGCCCTGCCGGAAAACGCAGAACATCCACAAGAAATGAGGGAGAACGCCGATATCCGTCCGGCCGGCGCCCCGAAGCAGCGGACGCATCCACCCGAAAGGACTCAGAGACCATACGCCTGAACAAATACATTGCCCATGCCGGCATCTGTTCCCGGCGCGATGCCGATATCTATATCACTGAGGGCAAGGTCCGCGTCAATGGAAAAGTGGTCACAGAGATGGGTTACCAGGTGCAGCCCGACGACCGCATCACCGTGAGCGGACAGAAGATCGAGCCCGAGCCGTTCGTCTATATCCTGATGAACAAACCGCGCGACACCATCACCACCACCAGTGATGAGAAAGGCCGCAAAACCGTTATGGATCTGGTGGAAGACGCCACTGGACAGCGGGTCTATCCGGTCGGACGGCTGGACCGCAACACCACCGGGCTGATCCTGCTTACCAATGACGGTGACCTGGCCAACCGGCTGATGCATCCCAGCTACAAGGTGCGGAAAGTGTACGATGTGGAAACCAACCGCATGCTTACCGATGAGGAGCTCGGGAAGATCCGGGCCGGCATCCCGCTGGAAGATGGCCCGGCAAAGGCCTACCGCGTTTCCCGGCATCCGCAATACCTGAACGTGGTGACCCTGAGCATGCACGAAGGCCGCAACCGAATTGTGCGGCGCATGATGGAGACGCTGGGAGTTGAAGTGCTCAGTCTTGACCGGGTTGGATACGGCCCGTTGCAGAAAAAAGGGCTGCGTGTCGGCCGCTGGCGCAATCTTCGCAAAACCGAGATCAACGAGCTGCGCAAGATGGTCCGGCTGCTTCCCATGGATCACCTGAGCAGAAGCTGAAATCCGTTGCGGCCATGCAAATCAGATCCGATATGCTGACGCCACCAATGTGCTGCCGGGCGGCAGGCAAGCCGCCTGGCAAGTCCCAAGGCAAGCCTCTGCTCAAGTCCCTGCCGGCATTGGTTCCTGCGCTGATAACCCTGACCATCCTCTTTTTGCCGCTGCTGGCGGCCTCCGGCTATTCGGAAACGGCTTCAACATCCACCTTTCCGGGAGCGGCTCCGGAATACCCGGCCTCCTCTACAGTTCCGGGAGCGGCTCCGGAGTCCATGATCCCGCCTGCAGTCCAGCCGGCTGATCTGAGTACAATACCCTCGCTGCTGATGGATGACGATTTCATCCGCGATGCGCGTGCCGCTATCGAATACCTGTACAACCGGGACCTGGAGGCCTCCCTTGAAAAACTCTCGGAATGGCAGCGGGCTTACCCCGAACACCCGGTGTGGCCGCTCTGGAGAGCGCTTGATGTCTGGTGGCCCATTCTTATTGACCTCGAAAATACCACATATGACGAACGTTTTCTTATTGAAGCCGAAAAGGTTATAGATGTCTGCGAGGCAATCCTTGAATCGGATTCCAACCACATGGATGCGCTTGTTGTGCGTTCCGTCATAAACGGGCAGATTGCACGCTACTACTCCAATCGCTATCGCTGGTACCGCAGTTTTCTGCACGGCCGCAGGGCGCTACGCGATTTTTTCCGCATCGAGGAGGAACATCCGGATCTGCCGGACATACAATTCGGCCTGGGCATGTACCGCTATTTTACCGCGTTCCTTGTGGAAGAATATGCCATTGCCCGGACTCTCAGCTGGATGCTGCCCTCCGGCGATCGCCAGGAAGGCCTGGCGCGGCTGGCCGTGGCGGCTGACAGCAGTATTTTCGTGGAACCGGAAGCCACCTATTTCCTGGGACATATCTACCTTCACTTCGAGAAGGAACCCGACAAGGCGCTGGGATACCTGCGCGACCTGTATCACCGCTATCCGGATAACAGCTATTACCGCCGGCTCTACATCCGGTCGCTCTACCGGCTCAATCTTTCCAATGAGGCGCTTGCAGCCATCCATGAGAGCCTTGATCACCCGATGGACCCGGAATCTCACGAATCTCGGACGATGCGGGAAGATCTTTTTGCCATTCGCGGACTCATCCGATACTACCATCAGGCGGATTTCGAGGGAGCGAGGAACGATTTCCTCGAGGCCCTGGCCTCTGCGGAAAAACTGACTCCGTTTGCCGAACGAAGCAACCTGATCCTCTCGCTCTACTATTTGGGAGAGCTCAATATCCGTGAAGGAAACCGGGACCTGGCCCGTGTTTATTACAGCAGGGCCGCAACTCCCGACATCGATCATCCTTTTGTGAAAAAAGCACGCGAGGCCCTCAGGATCCACCGCCTGAACTGATTTTACAGCACTCCTACAGCAACAGACAATGAACGATCAAGGAACCAGCAGACAGATTCAAACCACCGGCAGTGATAAGGGAATTCTGCCGCCGGTGACTGTTGTGCAACGAAAGCGGCAGCGGACGATGCGGATCCGCGTCAAGGATGACGCCATCATCGTTTCCGGGCCGGCCAGCGTCTCAAAGCGCCGGCTGCTGCAATTCGCCGAGGAGAAACGCGCCTGGATCCGCAGCGCATGTCTGCGCAGACGGGAAAAAGTACAAAAGCTTGCGCAAAAAAGGGAGCAGGCGCAAGGCACCCTGCTTTTGCGGGGACACCGGGTCAATGTATACGATTTTCCCGTACCCGGTCTCCGTAAACCGACCCTTGAGGAACACGAGCACGCCATCGTTTACCGCTACAATCCACTTGATCATCTCCCCGGGGATGCGGTCCCTTCCGAAAATGCGGGGGGGATTCAGAACAGCCTCTTCACTCCACATCCCGGCACCGATCTTGTCCATGATTTTTACCTTTGCCTGGCAAAAAAAGAGCTTGCCGAAAAATTTCATTTCTGGTCGGAGCGGCTGCCGTTCACTCCCTCGCGGCTCTCCATACGGAATCAGCGGACCAAATGGGGAAGCTGCTCGTCAAGGGGCACCATTTCGCTGAACTGGCGGCTTGTCAAATGCCCGTCGGCCATCATGGACTATATCATCATCCACGAACTATGCCATCTGCGCCATTTCAACCACAGCAGGGCTTTCTGGGATACTGTCCGGCAGTATTACCCCGGGATCCGGGACGCAAAACAGTGGATCAGGAAAAATTCGGAAGAGATATTCGCCGATTTCTAAAGCCAGGCTGCAAGCTGCCAAACACACTCAAAAGCCGTTGACGTGACCGACTCCGTTTGTGACCTTCTTGTCCTGGTCAAAAACCAGCATACACTCCTTCGGGTCATCTATCCTAAGTGTGAAAAGCCGAGCCGGCGGCATGTTCAAAAAGATGATCTTCTCATCCGAACAACACCGGCGCACGAGCTGCTTTTCGAACCGGTTCCGGAAATGATTGAAGTTCACATACTTGTAGTATATGATATGCGAGCCCGGCTTGCAGAGTGAGAGCTTGTGCTTCCACATTCTCAGCGTCACCGAACTCGGCATCTGCTCATAGGGCAGGCTTGAAATGACAAAATCATATGTGCGTTGTGGCCGGAACTTCAGAAAATCATCATGATGAAGACGAACGTCACCGTTAAATCGGAACTTGCGATGGAGGATGTTGTAGAAATAGCTGTTAAGCTCCACCACGTCAAAGTGGTCTTCTTTCCTCAGATTGGGAAAGATATGTTCTGTAAAAGTCCCGGTTCCCGGCCCCAGTTCCAGAAGATCCAGCGGCTCCCTTTGACGTTTTTTAAGCTCATTGACCACTTGGCGCACCGCATCCCTCGCCAGATACCTGGAACTGGGCATTAACGCTCCTGTTTTTTTCCAGTCGCGGATAAAATGGATAATGTGTTGGTGTAGCAAGCGAAAAAGTGTCCGTTACTTGTTTCAACGTATACCGGATCTCAATCATGTACAGTTTGAAATAACTGCAGATATTCATGATAACAAATTCGCCGGTCACCTGCACGGACCTGTTACATCACCCTTAATACACAAATTTTATTATTTTATGGCAACCCACCACACCAACCGGTACATTTTCCATGACAAAAAAAGAAGAAAAGGAACGATTCGAATTTGAACATGCTTTAGGAAGATTGTCAGAGGTACTGAAAGAGCTTGAATCCGATGAGGTTCCTCTCGACAAAGCAATCGCCCTGTATGAGGAGGGCATGAACTTATCCAAAATGTGTTCAAAGAAACTGGAAGAAGCCGAGCTTCGCATCGAGCAGGTTACCAGAAAGGAAAAAGAGTAATGGAAAAAAAACTGGCGGTACCCGGCCCGCTTTTGGCCGCAATCAACAGCCCCGAAGATCTGAAAAAACTCTCCCCCGACGAACTTCCAAAAGCTTGTCAGGAACTGCGGGACTACATCATCGACATCGTATCCATACACGGTGGCCATTTCGGTGCCAGTCTGGGTGTGGTCGAACTCACAACGGCGCTCCACTATGTCTACAACACTCCTGATGACCTGCTCGTATGGGATGTCGGACATCAGGCATACGGACACAAAATCCTGACGGGACGGCGCGACAATTTCCACACCAACAGAAAGTATGAGGGACTCTCCGGTTTTCCGAAACGCACGGAAAGTCCTTACGACACTTTCGGGGTGGGTCACTCCAGTACGTCCATTTCAGCGGGGCTCGGCATGTCGGTCGCCCGGGACCTCCTCAAAAAGAAACAACAGGTAGTGGCTGTCATCGGTGACGGCGCCATGACGGCCGGCCTCGCATTCGAGGGCCTGAACAACGCAGGGGTCCAGAACAGCGATATCCTCGTGATCCTGAACGACAACCGGATGTCCATTGACCCCAACGTCGGCGCGCTCAACGAATACCTGGCCGATATCACCACGTCCCAGACCTTCAATAAAATAAGGGACGACCTTTATGACATGCTCGGCTACTTCCGCGGGGCAGGCGACAAAATGCGGAAAATGGCCTCGCGTCTTGAAGCAGCGCTCACCAGCGCACTCACGCCCGGCTCCCTTTTCCGGTCGCTCGGTTTTAAATACTATGGTCCTGTGGATGGACACAACGTCAAAAACCTCACCCGCCAGCTGAGCGACCTGAAAAAGGTGGGCGGGCCCAAACTGCTCCACGTGGTGACCGTTAAGGGCAAGGGTTTCGCCCCGGCCGAACGCGACCAGGTGAAATGGCACGCATCCGGGAGCCCCTTCGACAAGGTAACCGGCAACTCCCTCGCTGTTAAAACGGATATCAATCCCATCCCCAAGTACCAGGACGTTTTTGCAAATACGCTGATCGACCTGGCCAAAAGCAACCCCAAACTTGTGGGGATCACGGCCGCCATGCCCAGCGGTACCAGTATGCTCAAAATGATGGAAGAGCTACCCGAGCGGGCATTTGATGTCGGAATTGCCGAACAGCACGCCGTTACGTTTGCGGCCGGACTCGCGACCCAGGGCATCAAGCCGTTCGTGGCCATCTACTCCACGTTCCTGCAGCGCGGATATGACCAGATCGTGCACGATGTCGCCATCCAGAACCTCCCCGTCGTCTTCTGCATGGACCGGGCAGGGGTGGCCGGCGCCGACGGACCCACTCACCACGGCCTGTATGACATTGCCTATATGCGCTGCCTGCCCAACATGATCGTTGCCGCGCCCATGGACGAGGGCGACCTGCGCAACATGATGTACACCGCTTCGCGCTTCGACGACGCCGCCTTCGCCATCCGCTATCCGCGCGGTGAAGCAACCGGCATGGCTCTCAGCGAAAAGTACAAATTCATCACACCCGGAACCGGACGGATTATCGCAGAGGGCAACGATATCGCCATTCTCAGCTACGGAACCATCGGCAAGTATGCAGATAAAGCCCGGGAAGAGCTTTTGGGCCATGGCATCTCAGCAGGACACTATGACATGCGCTTCGCCAAACCGCTGGACACGGACATGCTGGATCTTGTTGCCCGCCGGTACGAATACGTCATCACCATTGAAGACGGTGCAATCCATGGTGGATTCGGTTCCGCAGTCGCCGAGTACTACATGGAGCAGGATAAACGCCCCGTTATGAAAATCATGGGCGTTTCCGATCGGATCGTGGAGCACGGAACTCAGAAACAGCTGCATCGCGAACTGGGGATGGATGCGGAAGCCATAGTCGCCGAGGCCTTCAGACTGCTCAAAAAGCAGCCGTCAGCAGTCCCCTCCTGATCCTTAACGAAAACCAGCAGAACAACCTTCGCCTGAAGGCAGCATAAAGCCCCTGCAGAGACTTCTCTGTTTGCATTATTCCGATTTCGCTTACGCGTTTAACTGGGCACTTCGTGACCTTCGGTGCATGGTGCCTTCCATCGGACAAAGTCCGATGAGGCGGAATGGTACTTTCAATCATTTACCCTGTTTATTTTCGCCTCAGAGTTTGCTACATTGACCGTTCATCTCAATGAAAGCCCTTACATTGGCTTTGCCGCTTCATAAAGCAATGTGCGAACCAGGAAAAAATCGATGAAAAAACCCCGTCTACCCTTCTGGCAAATCTGGAACATGAGTTTCGGGTTTTTGGGAATACAGTTCGGATTTGCCCTTCAGAACGCCAACGTCAGCCGAATCTTTGAGACGCTCGGTGCCGATGTCGCTCAGATCCCCATCCTGTGGATTGCCGCACCGGTGACGGGACTCATTGTACAGCCCATCGTCGGATACCTCAGCGACAACACCTGGAACCGGCTTGGCCGGCGCCGCCCCTATTTCCTGGTCGGGGCCATCCTGGCTTCCCTGGCCCTCCTTGTGATGCCCAACTCCCCCTACTTGTGGATGGCGGCGGGCATGCTTTGGATACTGGACGCATCCATCAACATCACCATGGAACCGTTCCGGGCTTTCGTGGGCGATATGCTGCCATCCGAGCAGCGTACCAAGGGCTTTGCCATGCAGTCCTTTTTCATCGGGACTGCCGCGTTTGTCGGGTCTTTCCTCCCCTACATCATGACCAACTGGTTCGGAATCTCCAACGTTGCACCCGAGGGCATGATCCCCGACTCCGTCAAGTTCTCCTTCTACTTCGGCGGGGCCATTTTCTTCCTTGCGGTCATGTGGACCATCTATCGCACCAGAGAATACAGCCCGGAACAGCTCAAGGCTTTCGAAGAAGCCGAAAAGGAGGAGCACGGCATAGACGAAAAGATTGAGGTCCCGGACCGGTCGGATGAAGAGCGCGCCCGGACCAAAATGCAGCATGGCCCCATTCTTATCGCCATCGGGTTGATCCTCTCCTATTTTGTTTACAACCGGGGATTTGCTCAGGAACTCTACATACTGACCATTGGCATTGCCGCCATCGGGGCCATTATTGCGCTTGCCGGATTCATGCAGCGGCGCAGCATGCGCAACGGCGTCGTGGTCATTTTTGACGATCTCTACCTGATGCCCAAAACCATGAAGCAGCTGGCCGTAGTCCAGTTTTTCTCCTGGTTCGCCCTTTTTGCCATGTGGATCTACACCACATCCGCCGTCACCAGCCACATTTACGACATGCGGATGGATGCTGTGGAAGTCTCCGAACTTGTCGATGCAGGCACCTTGCTTGAAACCCGGACAGAGGCAGACTGGTTCGACCGCTTCGGCCGGGTTCAGCGCGACCTTGACACCTACCAGGCGCAGATCGAAGCCGGTAAGTCCAACGTCACCGCCAGTATGCGCGTCGTCAATTTCTTTCTTGAAGAAGGCCGGGTCGATTTGACGGAAGAAACCCGCCAGACCCTGCGCCGGATTGAAAAAGAGTACAACGAAGGGGCGGACTGGGTCGGTGTCTCCTTTGGCATCTACAACGGATTCGCCGCTCTTGTCGCTTTTCTGCTGCCGGTCCTGGCCGGGTTCACCAATCGCAAAACCACCCACGCCTTCTCCCTGACCATGGGTGCCATCGGTCTCATCTCGATCTACTTCATCACCAATCCGATGATGATCCTGGTCGCAATGATAGGCGTTGGGCTGGCCTGGGCCAGCATTCTCTCCCTGCCCTATGCCATTCTTGCCGGCTCCCTGCCGTCCCACAAAATGGGTATCTACATGGGGATTTTCAATTTCTTTATCGTTCTGCCCCAGATACTGGCCGCATCCATCCTTGGATTTATTGTCGGCACTATTTTCGATGGTCAGGCCATCTTTGCACTCATTCTTGGTGGATGCACCTGGATTCTCGCAGCCGGCCTCACTTTCATTGTGGATGATGTGGACGACCCCGATCAAAAGGTAAAACAGGCCGGATAAATAACCGGCAGCTGAACCGAAGGTCACGAAGTGCCATACCCTGAGAATCGGTTAACCAGCCCGGGAAATCAGTCAGGCGGCCCCTGGAATTTATCACCCTGTCCGGGTGTCGAATACCCTGATGCGCTCGAATTGCGGTTTGAACTTTTCGACAAAAGCTATGTGGACGGGGTCCGACTGATACGCCTGCAGCCCTTCCAGGTCATCGAATTTGGCATGCAGGCTCATGGCATAATCGTTGTCGACCACATCCCTGTCGATGCCCTGCGGCGGGCCGGCCAGAATCTCCCGAACGGAGGTGATGGCTGAAAGCGTTTCAAAGATTTCCGTTTTCATGAGACCGGCGGTTTCCGCCGGCGCTCCCTCTTTCAGGTAAAAGAAGACCGAGTGAAGAATCATGGGTTTTCGCTATTTTTAGAAGAATTATAAGTGTATTGGCCAAGTTTTAGTGGCCGGGTGAGGATGCCCGGATCCGATCACAAATATAGGCATTGTACCCATTTTATGACATCAAACCGTTCTTTCTCCCTTTCGGATTTTGACTACGATCTGCCGGAATCCCGCATTGCCCAGAAACCGGCAGACCCCCGCGATCACTCCCGGCTGCTGGTATACAACCGGCAGGACAGGTCCCTTACAGACGATATCTTCCTGCATCTGCCGAAATATCTTCCCGGAAATTCCTTGCTGGTGATCAATAACTCCCGCGTTGAAAAGGCACGGCTTGTTTTCGGGAAGAAGGAAGTTTTCGTCACCCGCACAATGGATCCTTTTACTGTGGAAGCGATGATCCGTCCTGGCAGGGCATTCCGCAAAGGACGCACTCTGATCCTTGCTCAGGTTACCCCCAAAAACAGGGACTCCAAGGACGCTTCCGGCACCGGGGCCGAACCGATCCGTGCAGAAATCCTCGATATCGCCGAAGACGGCCTGCGTACCCTTCGTTTCAACTATCCCGTGAATGATCCGGTTTTTGAGCCGTACAGGTGCACGCCCTTCCCGCCATACATCCGTCCTGACGAAACGCTCTCTGATCGCTATCAAACCGTGTACGCCAGGGACGATGGAAGCAAAGCGGCTCCCACAGCCGGACTGCATTTCACGGATCGCCTGTTCGGTGCGCTGTCACAAAAATCCATAGAAACCGTCGAACTGACCCTGCACGTTGGCCTCGGCACCTTTGCTCCCGTCAAAACAGAAAAAATCGATGAGCATAAAATGCACTCCGAATGGTTCCGGATATCCAAAGAGGCGGCTGATAAACTAAACCGGGCCGGCCACATCACCGCTGTGGGAACCACAAGCGCACGCGTACTCGAATCAGCAGCTGATGGTCGCCTCGCCGCACACACACCGATGGGCACCGTGCCAACCGAACCGCTTCGATTCCGCAATTTCAAGGCTCTTGAAGGCGATACTGATATTTTCATTACCCCTGGATACCGGTTCAGGGCTGTCGATGCCCTGATCACCAACTTCCATTTGCCCAAAAGCACCTTGCTGATGATGATCGCAGCATTCATCGGTATTGATGAAATGCACCGGATTTACGAGCATGCCATTCGTGAAAAGTACCGGTTTTACTCCTTTGGTGATGCCATGCTCCTGCTTTAACCGGCAAAACCGATCTAATGCTTTCGGTCCATGGATCGGTACTGAACGGCCTCTGCGATATGATGGGCCCTTATTTCTTTACTGTGGTCAAGATCGGCTATGGTCCGTGCTACCTTCAGGATGCGGTCGTATGCCCTGGCGGACAGACCCAGCGTGTTCATCGCCTTTTTCAGCAGCGACGCCCCTGAGCTGTCGATGACACATATCCGCCGTATCATCCGGGTACTCATCTGGGCATTGCTGAACACCTGCGACATCTTTTCAAATCTCCTTTTTTGCCGCTCCCGGGCCCATAGAACTCGTTCACGGATTGCCTCAGAAGGCTCTGAAGCCGATGGCATCGCCAGTTCCTGATAGTTGACTTTCCGGACCTCCACGTGGATATCAATCCGGTCCAGAAGCGGCCCGCTAACCCGGTCCATATATCGCTGCACCTCCTCGGGAGATACGGACGCCGGATTTGCCGGATCGTACCAGTCCCCGCCGGGCGATGGATTCATCGATGCAACCAGCATGAATCGGGAGGGGTATGTCACACTGAAACGCGCTCGTGCCAGTGTCAACTCCCCGTCCTCCAGCGGCTGACGCAACACCTCCAAAGCACTTCTTCTGAATTCGGGCAATTCGTCCAGAAAAAGGACCCCGTTGTGTGCTATCGATATTTCACCCGGACGTGGAATACCACCTCCACCAGCCAGCGCGGCATCGGAAATAGTGTGGTGCGGCGAGCGGAAGGGACGCCGGACTACCAGCGAGGTGCCATTTGTGAGCATCCCCGCCACGGAGTGGATCCGCGTGGTTTCCAGCGCCTCTTCGAGTGAAAGCGGTGGTAATATGGAGGGGAGCCGGCGGGCGATCATCGTCTTGCCGGATCCCGGCGGACCGACCATGAGGATGTTGTGTCCTCCCGCGGCAGCCACCTCCATTGCCCGTTTCACATTTTCCTGGCCCCGTACATCGCTGTAGTCCAACAAGGACTCAGATTGCTCTTTCCGGAACAGCTCCTCAACATCCACGCGGACCGCATCCGCTTTTTTGATCCCGTTCAACCAGCCGGTGACTTCGCTCAGATGGGAAAAACCGTAGACATCGATCCCGGAAACCACGGCCGCCTCCCGGGCATTGGCAGCCGGGACAATCACCTGTTCCAGGTTCCGCTTGCGTGCTTCCACGGTTACCGGCAGCACTCCCTTTACCGGTCGCAAGGCGCCATCCAAGGCCAGCTCTCCCAAAATCAGTGTCTTTTTCAGCTTGTCCGACCGGATCTGCCCCGACATGGCCAGCAGTCCCACCGCAATTGGAAGGTCAAACGAACTGCCTTCTTTTGGAAGATTCGCCGGAGCCAGGTTGACCGTAATCCTGCCGCGCGGCATTTCAAAACCGCTGTTTCTCACCGCTGCTTCTATGCGGTCCCGCGATTCGCTGATGGCGCGGTCCGGCAAACCCACCAGGTAGTATTGCGGCAAACCATTGACGGCATTGGTTTCAACATCAATAAGATGTGCATCCACCCCAAACGTAGATGCACAATAGGCTTGTGCAAGCATGTATGATTTCCTCCTTTGTTTTTGATATCAGAGTACAAAGAAGGGGAAAACTTACATCACTGAGCCGGCTTGTGCGCTTGAAACCCCATCTGTGCGCAGGGGACTCTTTTGTCTGCGGGAATCCCCACTTGTGCGCCGGACAACTCACTTTTTGCGCAGAGCAACTATCCGAATCCCTCCGCAGAAACAGTTCCCATCAGGGTTTGGAACCATTTCCGCGAATTATCGTACACAAAGGAGCAAACAACAGAAACATTCAGCTTCCAGCTGATCCGGCAGCTGAAACCACTCACAGGAACGGCACCATGGCACACGATGTGTTTGAAGAATTCCAGGCTTCCGGCAAGGAACTGATCGACAAGGCACGTGATATCCTTGAAGAGGGCAATGTCCGCAGGATGATCATAAAAAACAGCCGTGACGAAACACTTCTTGAGGTACCTCTCAGTCTGGGCGTTATTGGTGTGGGCGGAGCTTTTGCGCTTGCCCCGATCATTTCCAGTATTGCCGCCTTCGCCTTTTTTGTAAACGACGCGCGCATACTTGTAGAGCGGTACCCGGACGGGGAGTCCGGGCTGAAGTACCAGCGAGGCAAAAAGCGGAATCCGCTCGAGAACGAACTCCGCGATGAGGAGGACGATTCACGGAAAGATTCCGGCAGATACCATTCCGGAAGCAAAAGAAAAGGGCGCGCTGCGGGCCCCGGAAAAAAACACAAGCGGGACAGCCGTCATGATCCCTATGAGATTGACGCCCGTTTCGAAGTGATCCGATAAACGCAATCCTCCGGGAAACATGATTTTAATCCGGCAATCGCAATCGTCCGGCGACCGCGATCAGCCCTCTTCCTGGTCTGCCAGCCAGCGTTCGGCATCAATGGCAGCCATGCAACCGGTCCCGGCTGCCGTGACCGCCTGGCGATAGTCCTTGTCCTGAGCATCTCCGCAGGCGAAAATCCCCGGCATATTGGTATGCGTGCTTTTGGGCCTGGTCTGGATATATCCCGTTGGATCCATATCCAGCACCCCCTTGAACAAATCGGTATTTGGTTTGTGGCCGATGGCAAGAAATACACCGGTCACATCATCCATCGTGGTGATCTCACCTGTCTTGACATTTTTTACCATCACGCCTTCCACCACTTTCTCACCCAGCACCTCTTCCAGTACCGTATTCCACAACACTTCCACCTTGGGATTGGCCAGTGTCCGTTTCTGCATGATCTTGGATGCCCGCAGTTCTTCCCTGCGATGCAACAGTGTCACTTTGCTGGCGAATTTGGTAAGGAACTGCGCTTCTTCCATGGCCGTATCGCCTCCGCCGATAATGACCACATGCTGTTCGCGGAAAAAGGCCCCGTCGCATGTGGCGCATGCCGATACACCGTGACCGCGCAGTCGCTGCTCGCTCTCAATTCCAAGCCATTTGGCAGAGGCACCGGTGGATACGATCAGCGCCCGGGCAAAAACCTCCGTCTTTTCATCTATGGTGACCTTGAAGGGACGCTTTTCGAAATCAACATCTGTGACCGTGCCCCAGCGGCAGTCGGCACCGAAACGCGTTGCCTGATTTCGGAAATCATCCATCATTTTGGGTCCCAATACGCCCTCAGGATAACCCGGATAGTTTTCCACATCCGTGGTCGTGGTAAGCTGTCCGCCCGGCTCGGGCCCCTCCAGCACCAGAGGTTTCAGGTCCGCCCGCGCGGCATAAAGCGCCGCCGTGAGTCCGGCCGGACCGCTTCCGATGATCACAACATCCAGTGTTTTGCCTGCAATATCTTCCATTTTCAATTCCGGTTAATGTGTTTTCAATTTTTCATATATAAAAATATAGATATATCCGGTAAGAAGCAATCTTCTGTATGGTACCAATCATCCTGCCCTCAAACCCGCAATTCAGCCTTAAGGCTCGTTGTCCGGTATTCATGCCCGTTTTCCGGCTGGCGGACTCGTACTCTCCCTGATTATGTGAGAGGCGATAATGCGAATGGTGCCATGCCCTTAATCGTGCGACAGTTCCCGGCTCAGGACATCGGCAGCAACCAGGACCAGGAATGATGCCAGGAGTCCAACGGCAAGCTCCCCGCCCAGGCCGGCAAAAAGAAAAATGAGGCCTCCGGCGACGGATCCCAGTATGGCGAAAGCCATGCAGGCGGCAAGGCCCGGTCCGGAATCCCCCACGAGACCATTGTATATCCATCCCACAACAACGCCGATAAACACAAGTGTTACGAAAGTGCCAATCATAAATCCGGTTTATATTCAGTAATTTTAGACGTGCAGGCGGATGCCCCGGGCGGTTATGCCCGGCCATGCCGGAGCCTGGCACCTTGAAAAAGTCGCTTAAGATACGAATAATTCGAATATACGCGGAATGGCGATCGTCAGGAAAATCATCCATATCGACATGGACGCTTTTTACGCATCTGTGGAGCAGCGGGACAATCCCTCTCTGAAGGGAAAGCCGGTGGTGGTGGGCGGATCGCCTCAGGGACGCGGCGTGGTGGCGGCCGCCAGCTACGAGGCGCGGAAATTCGGCATCCGCTCTGCCATACCCGCCGCCCATGCGCTGCGTTTGTGCCCGGATGTGGTGTTCATCCGGCCGCGTTTCGATGTCTACAAACAGGTCTCCCTGCAGATACGCGAAATTTTCCATGAATACACAGACCTGGTGGAGCCGCTTTCCCTTGATGAAGCATATCTGGATGTGACCGAAAACAAGCCCGGCAATCCGTCGGCCACGCTTATCGCGCGCGAGATCAAGCAAAAAATACGCAAACAGACCGGACTCACCGCCTCTGCCGGCATCTCATGCAACAAATTCCTGGCCAAAATTGCCTCGGACTTGCGGAAACCCGACGGAATCGCGCTCATCACACCGGAAAAGGCCCCCGGTTTCATCGCACGTCTTCCTGTCGGCAAATTCCACGGCATCGGCAAGGCCACCGAAGCCAAAATGCATCGCCTCGGCATAAAAAACGGCGCCGATCTGCGTTCCTGGTCGCGCTGGGACCTGAACAAGCACTTCGGCAAGGTCGGCACGTTTTACTACAACATTGCCCGGGCCATTGACGACCGCCCCGTCCGCACCGAGCGTATCCCGAAATCCATAGGAAAGGAAAAAACGTTTGAAGAGGATGTGGACTCCGTTGAGTGGCTGGTCGGATTTCTTGCTACTTTAAGTGACAAAGTCGCCGATCGCATGCAACGGGAAGGCGCGGAAGCCCGTACCGTAATCCTGAAACTGCGCTATGATAATTTTGAAAGCATCACGCGCAGTTTTACACCCGGATACCTGGTTTCCGAAGCCGAAGAAATTGCAGAACTGGCTGTCCGCCTGCTGCGGGAAACCGATGCCGGACAAAGAAAAGTGCGGCTGATCGGTGTCACCGTGAGCGGCTTCCAAAGGGAGGGCGAGGACCCGGACGGGGGTCAGCAAATGTCGCTGCCTCTGGAATAGTGCCGGCATTGCCGTTATTTGCCCTGGTGGTACTGTTATTTCGCCGCCGTGTAAATCGGGCCGATATCATTCCTGACCGGTTCAAGCGACATCAGATATGCATAAATCGCCCTCAGATCTTCATCTGTCATCCGCGCATAGGCCGCCCATGGCATTGGGGAGTCGGCATAGACCCTCCCGGCCAAAAACCGATGTACGAAAGCATCTTCGGTCCAGCCGAACATGATTCCAGTTTCAGGATCCGGTGTGATGTTCGGTGTCACATACACCATTCCCGGCTCCGATGATTGCATTGGAAACCCTCCGGCAAAACGTTCCCCGATGTAGGATCCGTCCTTCAGGTCCCTCTTGGTGTGACACGCCATGCATGCCGTGACATTGTTTGCCAGATAAGCGCCATAGGTGATGAGATCACCCCCGGCCGGGCGGTAACGGGGAGCATCCATCCCCCAGTCAACAGGGCCTATGCCAAACGACATGATCGCTTTTCCAAGCAGATTGAATTGATTGTCCGCCACTTCGTTTACGACCGGCGGCTGGCTCCTGATGTATGCGATTATATCATGTATATCCTGATCGCTAATCTGGTGAAAATCCATGAGAGGAAACAGGGCGCGTCCCTTCTGGCTCACATTGGCGCGCAGAGCCCGCTTTAACTCCGCATCCGTGTAGTCTCCGATACCGGTTTCCGGATCCGGGGTCAGATTGGGCGACGTGATCCGGCCGATTTCGAAATCCCAGTAGTAACCGCCGCTCAGCGGCACGTACTCTCCGGCATCGAGCGCCGGCCACAAGTCCTTGGCCGCGTGACAGTAAGCGCAGTGGGCCGGACCGTAAACCAGATACCGACCGTTCTCAACGGCCTCGGGTGTCAGTACCACCTGGAACGTTTCGTCCAGCGGCACGTCAAAGGTCCGGTTCCATGCATTCTGGATATAAATCAACAGGCCCGCAATCAACACAAACAAGGCCGAGAGCAGGTACAGCCCCCACTTCAGTAAAGCCTTCATACACTTCCCTCCTTTTAATTCGTAAGTTTATCGCGACCCCCCCTCGGTGCCGCCCATTGCTCATTCTGACAACATCAGTCAATACAATGGCTTACCGCAAATGTAATAAATTTTTGTTATCGCACAAACCCTTGATAATAAATATTATAAATGCAACGTGCTGATTTTCGATTCCATGACACGCCCGGACAAGGGCATGTTCCAATCGGTCGTGCAAGGGCATTGGGCTCTCGGTGACGGATCACGCCCCGGTGATGATGCGGTGCTTCATGCTGTAAAGTGCCCGGAAAAATGGCCTCCAGGGTACCGAGGCCATGATGCGCAGGTCCTGGTCGAACCTGGTGTGTTCTTCCAGAAAACAGAGGATGCGATCGAAACGGTTTTTGCGAAACAGTTCCCGGAAAATGGTGACCGAGGTTTCCGGATCGCGATGAAGGTTGTACAGCAACAGCATGTCATATACCCGGAACCGGTAGGGGGACATGATCTTTTCTGGTGGATCCTTGCCGCGTGAAAGGGCGTCGGCGATGGCCGAAGCGTGATGCTGGATCCGGGTGAACGTATACCCGGTGGATGGTTTGGTGAGACCGCCCATTGTCCCCATGTTCCACACGTTGCGGCAGTAGCGGGCAGGATACCGCCGGTCTTCCATCGGAATCACCCCTTTCTCCGTGTATTCGATTTTATAGGATCCCGGGGCCAGGCCGTAACGCTGCTCAATGTACTCTTCCAGACCCTGCCGGTAGGCATCGTCGGTGATCACCTCCGGCGAGAAGAGGGTGTACTCCACCAGCGCATCGCGTTTGCTGAAGGGCAGCACGTAGACAAACGTGACACCGCGTTCCTGCGGTACATCGAAGTCCATGAACGTAGCGGTACCCGGATCGAACACCTCCTTTTCCGTGCGGATGTGCCAGCCGGCAAAATGCTGGAGCAGCGACAGGTCCAGCTTGAGCTGATGGAACCCCGGCGGACGCAACGCGCTCTGGAATATGTGCCCTGCCGTGAACGATCCTTCCGATGAATGCATCACTGCCGTTCCTTTTTTATCCGAGGAACCGATCTCATCGGAGGACTCATCGGAGGCGCTGCTTTTATCAGACGCACGGATTTCATTAGACGCGCGGTTTTCATCTGAGTCGCCGCTTTCACCAGATACACGGTTTTTATCAGGGCCGCCACTTTTAAATTCAAAGCCTTCAATATCTGCTTCCAGAAGGGTCACGGAGGGACTGCGTCGCGCCATCTCCAGGATCTTACCGGCATAGTCGTCGCTTCGGACACAGTGGTAGCGGTAGCTCTTGAGCGTCTCTGAAAACTGCGCTTCCGGAAAACGGACGGCAAGCGTTTCCCAGGTATGGTGGATAAGATCCCGGAAGGGTACATGGCTGTCATCCCAGAAACACCAGGTCTTGTCGCGCAGCGGTTTGAGGGTACGGTCCACCAGCAGTATGCGACGGTCCCGAAGCTCTTTCCGGCGCAGCAGGTTCCATACCAGGCTGAGACCAGCCGCGCCGGCTCCGGCAATGATGAAATCGTAATGTCGGTTTGTTTCCATCGGAAAGACTCGTGTAAGTGTGAGGCTGGTGTCCCAAAGTGACGCGGGTGTCCCAGGGTGACGTTCGCGCCCCAGGGTGACGTTCGCGCCCCAGGGTGACGTTCGCGCCCCAGGGTGACATCACCGTGCAAGCGGAACCGGGATGTCGATCGCCTCCCTGCCCGAAGTTACGGATAGCCGGAGAGAAAGAAAGCGAAAGACCGGACCG
>SL_8KL_010_SEDDRAFT_10001181_pt1 | contig 22712 bp, 14 predicted proteins | sample SodLakKL_010_SED_4_FD_11160 | JGI IMG/M metagenome (IMG submission 11160) | reverse complement strand
ATGAAATATAACAGCAGCAAATGGAAACATAAATTACGTTCAAAGTTTTATAAATTTATACCACCTGAGCTTTATGTAACTATAATGCCGACATATTATAAGTTCTTCAACAAAAATCGACGAAACTGCCCCTATATATTTAAAGTTGAAGAAAACGAAAGGACAATTCTTTATGACAATAATGGTACAAGGTTTTATTTTATGGGTTATAGGAGGATAAACAATTATATATATCCTGAGGGGCTGGGCCGCAAAAAACAATCAATGAAGAAGAAATATTGCTATTCTGTATTTAATATTGAACCTGGTGATATTGTTATTGATATTGGGGCCAATGTAGGAGAATTTACACTAATGGCTTCTCAGCATGCTGAAAAAGTCTTTTCTTTTGAACCAGATCCCAACTGTTTTTATTGCCTGAAGAAAAATACTGATAACATAGATAATATTGAAATTTTTGAATATGGTGTTTCAAAAGCCAATGACAGTAAATCATTTTATTTATCAAGTGAAGATGCCGATTCTTCCCTTATAAAACCGAAAATTTATACTAATAAAATCGAAATAAATACCATAAGGCTTGATTCATGGATGAAATCAAAAGGGATTTCAAAAATTGACTTTTTGAAAGTTGAAGCAGAGGGCGCTGAGTTGGAAGTATTGGAAGGCCTTGGAGACAAAATTGAATTTGTCCAAAAAGTATCAGTTGACGGTGGCGCTGAACGTTATGGGAAAACAACATCCAATGAAGTTGACCAATATCTGCAATCGAATGGATTTCACACATATGTTATTAATCATCACGTTTACGCCCGGAGAAAGTAGTTATATTTTAGAAAAACACCCATTAAAACAAAATCCTTTTATAGATTCCAATTACTTTTTTGCGTAAAAATTACATTTATTTAAATCTCTTATAAAAAACTATGTAAAATTTAATATCTTTGGCTTAAAAGAATTTATAAGTATAACCTCAACTCATGCTATTTATGGAAACTCTTAATCGTAATACAAATATTCTCCGTTTGGTAAACCTTTGTAAAACATTTTTGAAAAGATATCTCTTGCTACCAAAGCTGACAATAGCTATACTGATAGTATTCCTCTATTCTTTTCAAATCAACGTGAATGGTAAAAATCCAGCAGATAAAAAGACTAATGACACTTCCGGCAGTAAAGAGATTACATTCATTCACGTTGGGGACACTCACTACAATACAGATAGTGATGATTTTGAAGAACAGCGTAAACAATACCGGCAAACCCTCGAGATAATGAATAACATAGTCGGCACACCTTATCCTGATGAAGTAGATGGTGAAGTTGGCAAACCTATGGGGGTATTTGTTATAGGCGACCTTACCGAGGCCAAACAATCCGATTTTGATGCGTTTGCGGAGGACTGGGGTTTGAAAGGAAGTGATGGTTTACTGGATTTTCCTGTTTATGAAGGTGCCGGAAACCATGATGGACCTCCTTCCACAGATCCAAATAGCGTTGTGCGTCGGTCCATCATTGAACGCAATCCACATCGTCCCCACCTGGCGAGCTTGTCGGAAAACAAATTACACTATTCGCTTGACTACAAAGGGGTGCATTTTGTACAATTAAACGAATATGCAGGTTTGGATGATGATAAACGTTACGCAGGAAATGTTGATTACAACCGAAAAGGCCAAGCCTATGGTAATCCATCGGAAAAAAGCTTACAATTTCTTGAAAAGACCCTGGAAAAAAATGTTGGTCAAAGTGGAAGACCGGTGATTCTTTTTCAACATTATGGGTTTGACAGATGGCCACTTAGCCCCTGGAGTGATGATCTGGCATGGTGGACTGAAGAACACGCACTAAGATTATGGGAAACCATCGAAGGATACAACGTAATCGCGATATTAGTAGGACATGAACATAGCCATGATATCATTGAGTGGAATGGTATCCCGGTCTATCAAATGGATGCAAAAAGAGGATTTGGTGTTTATCGTATAAAAAATGGCGAAATGGTGAGGGTTATTCGGGATTTACCTGAAAACACATGGGGCTCGGTTTCTGAACCCCAAAACACCTCTGTTTTTGCCGGTCCTCCTGAGGAACTGGTTCAAGGACCATATCTCATCTACGAAGATAATCCATCTGAAATGACTGTTTTATGGCGCACTAACAGCCCCGGGGAAGTTGATTTTCGCTGGGGACAGGATGAATTTGAATTTGAAGAAGGCGAGAAACAGGTTGAACCATATGATGATGAATACAACCTTTACCGCATAACACTGACAGATCTGGAACCAAATGAACGTTATACATATCAACTGCAAATGGATGATAAATATGAGCTTGGAATGTTCTACAGTGCCCCCGCTCATGATGCCGAAAAAGTCAAGTTTATGGTATATGGAGCAACCGCCGCAGGGCTAAATGAACACGAGAGTATAAGCTCTGCATTATACGACAAAATATATAAAGACCCTGCTTATCACTCACTACTGGTTCATACCGGAAACTGGGTTCCTCGTATAAACAGCATCAGCAGTTGGGATGTAAATTTTTTCTCATATGGCAGAAAAAAGCCTTACCCAAAGTATATCCAAAAACGCATGCCTATAATGGGGACTGTTAGAAATAGCGAAAACGATATATCCCTGTTAAAAAAACTGTTTCCTTACGATTTTGCAGATGAAACCTATTATTCATACAGGTACGGACCGGTTCATATAAACGTTATGGATCCGGCTTTAGATTATTCGGAAGGTTCGCCCCAACATACATGGTTGGTAAATGAGCTTGAAGAAACTACAGCTCCCTGGAAAATTATTGTTTTTAGCGATGAGCAACTCGCCCCAAAAGAAACTATAATTAATGATTCCAGGTTTGAAATCATACAATCCCTGGCTGAGAAGTATGACGTAGACCTGTTGATAGGAAGAAGTAACAAGGGCTATTCCAGAAAAAAGATTGGGGAAGTGAATTATATTGGCCTTGGAGCAGAACAAAATGAAGAGGAGTATAACTCACAAACAATGTATTATGGCACAGTACAAATAGAAGACGATACCCTTACACTCAAAATATTCAACGATGCAGGAGAAATTGTGCCAACACTGGAGTTGGGAAAGTAAATATATAAATATAGAGCAATAGAAAACAAGATGAAATAAATTTTATCACAGAGTTTGATTTTAAAAAACAATCAAAAAAACTTTAAAATCCGCTTTCTGAAAAGTAATAACTAAAATAATAGTCTGTAATAAATAACTGCTATCAGTTGTATTTTTAAGAATTTGTATTAATTTTGTCTTTGTTTTATGTTTTTAATTATTGCAAAACAATATAATTTTTTAAATTTGCATATTCAAAATTTCAATATCATACAAATGAAGGCCACATTTACTTTTACAATACTATTTATTGCTATTCTTTGGTCAAAGCCAAACGGAAGTGATGATGGTATGTAAAAGTTAAATATAAATATCAAATAAAAAAAGCCTCTCACTTCCAAGTTGAGAGGCTTTTTTTTTGCTTAATAATGAGTTCCATATACTCGGAACATTAAAAATTTAGTCACATGAAAAACAATCTAAGAAGCAACACAACTATCAAAGGCAGACTTAATGCCGGTGCTCGCAGCTTATGGCAAGCCAACGGGATGCGCAAAGAACATATGGGCAAACCAGTAATAGCAATTGCCAATTCTTTCACTCAGTTCGTACCAGGGCATGTACATCTTCAAAATATTGGCCAGGAGGTTAAAAAATGGATTGAAAACCAAGGATGTTTTTCAGCAGAATTCAATACTATCGCGATTGACGATGGCATAGCTATGGGGCATGATGGGATGTTGTATTCTTTGCCTTCACGCGATCTTATTGCCGATAGCATTGAATATATGGTGAATGCACACCAGGCTGATGCTTTATTTTGTATAAGTAATTGTGATAAGATTACACCTGGCATGCTTATGGCAGCAATGCGCCTTAACATACCAACTGTTTTCGTTTCAGGTGGCCCTATGGAAGCTGGAAATAATAAAGGCAAGAAGGTTGATTTGATCGATGCTATGGTAATGGCCGCAGATGATTCATTTGATGATGAAGAAATAAAGCAAGTTGAGGATAATGCATGTCCAACATGCGGATCTTGTTCAGGGCTTTTCACTGCTAATTCAATGAATTGCCTCAATGAGGCTTTAGGGCTTGCACTGCCAGGAAACGGAACCCTTGTGGCTACTCATAAAAACAGGTTAAAACTTTTTGAAGAAGCTTCTGATTTAATAGTAAATCTTGCAACCCGCTATTATCAAGATGGAGATGATTCTGTTTTACCACGTTCAATAGCTACGCGTCAGGCATTTTTAAATGCCATGAGCTTAGATATCGCTATGGGTGGCTCTACAAACACTGTTTTACACCTTCTCGCAATTGCCCGGGAAGCAAATGTGTCCTTCTCAATGAAAGATATAGATGATTTATCCAGAAAAACTCCGGTATTATGCAAAGTAGCTCCAAGCAGTCATTATCACATTGAAGATGTTAATAAAGCAGGAGGTATATTAGGTATCTTAGCTATTTTACTGGAAGCCGGCATGATTGATGGGTCAGTAAAACGTATAGACTATCCTACGCTGGAACAAGCCATAAAAGATTACGATATAAGAGATCAAAAAGCCAATAATAAAGCCTTTGAAGTTTTTACAAGTGCTCCCGGAGAGTTCAAAAACCTCATTTTGGGTTCACAAAATTCAAAATATGATAAACCAGATCTTGATAGAATAAATGGTTGCATTCGAAATACAAAACATGCTTACTTCAAAGATGGTGGACTTGGTGTATTATATGGCAATATAGCACGTAAAGGATGTATTGTAAAAACAGCTGGTGTAGATCCTTCTATATGGCACTTTGAAGGATCTGCCAAAGTCTTTGATTCCCAAGATACAGCCGTTAAAGCCATACTAAAAAAAGAAATCAAGGAGGGAGATGTAATTATAATTAGATATGAAGGTCCTCGCGGAGGGCCCGGAATGCAAGAAATGCTCTACCCTACTTCTTATCTGAAATCTATGGGATTAGGAGAAAAATGTGCTTTAATCACTGATGGACGTTTTTCAGGAGGAACCGCCGGCTTGTCGATAGGACATGTTTCACCTGAAGCTGCTGCTCGAGGTGAAATTGCACTGATCAAAAACGGAGATAAGATTATTATTGATATCCCTTCCCGAAGCATAAATATTGATATTTCTGATGAAAAATTAAATCAAAGACTTCAGGAAGAAAAAAGTAAAAAAAGCTCCGCGTTTAAGCCTGTTAATCGTAGCAGAAAAGTTCCTCAAGCCCTTAAAGCATATGCTTCCTTTGTAACATCTGCTGACAAAGGAGCAACAAGGATAGTTCCTGACTGAATAGATTTAAATTTTATTGACCAAAAAGAATAACATATTCACAAATAATCTAACAATATGGATAAACAAGCTTTTGAAACCATAAAAAATGAAGAAACCAAACCGGTTACTATGCCAGGAGCACAAGCTATAATTGAATCATTAATACATGAAGATGTCAAACAAATATTTGGTTACCAAGGTGGAGCTATAATGCCCGTATATGATGTATTATATTCTTATTCACACAAATTAAAACATATTTTGGTACGTCATGAGCAGGGTGCCGTACATGCAGCGCAAGGTTTTGCAAGAGTAAGCGGCGAAGTTGGTGTAAGTTTAGTAACTTCCGGGCCCGGAGCAACTAATACAGTAACAGGCATAGCGGATGCTATGATGGACTCTACACCAGTGGTAGTAATTACCGGACAGGTAGGTTCTTCCCTTCTTGGTACTGACGCTTTTCAAGAAACTGATATTGTTGGTATTACAAAACCAATAACAAAATGGAACTACCAGGTAAAACGAGCAGAAGATATTCCATGGGCTATAGCAAGAGCTTTTTATATTGCCAGAACCGGCAGACCAGGTCCTGTTTTACTTGATATTACCAAAGATGCTCAATTCACAAATCTTGATTATGTATATCACAAAATAAAGTCGATTAGAAGCTATACGCCAGTACCGAAGATTAATAAAAGAAATATTTTGACAAAATATATTTTAAACAAGACGCAATGGCGTGATAAACAAATAAGCAAAAAGATAAACCTCGGTAAAATGAAAAACTCGTGGTATAGCAGAAACAAAAAAAAGGTATTACAAAAACTAAAGAAAAAATACCAGGAAGACAAAGAATTCCGGGAAAAAGCCCGAAAAAGATACAAAGAGCGTTATCATTCTGATGAAGAATACCGTGAAAAGACAAGGCAGAGAGCCAGGGAACGATACCACAACGATAAAAACTACAGACAGGCAACAATTGAGCGGGCAAAAAAGAGAAACAAAAAGGCAAATCCTAACAATAAAAAGAAACCTGCCACATGACAGTCAGGCAAAATTTTAAGTTTTTTATTTTGCCTTTTTATAAGTAAAATAAAATATTACGATCAGTGTGATACCATTATAGCAATTCTTTTTTCGAGGCACAAATTTTATTCAACAATATATTCATTAAAATCCATATACCAGAGGCTATAAAGAATTATACAAGAACATTTTAAAACTTAACATCAGGTTAGGAAACGCAACTATTATGGCTACTCCTAGAAATAGGTTAGAATTTTAAAAGTTAAAAGAATATCATTAGGTAGAGATAAACTCAGGGTTTAAATCTCCTTGGAGAATATGAAATGGCGTAAAATACGTTAATATTCTTGCGAATTAGAAATTCTTTTGAGCTTCATCATTAAAATCTATCAATCACTGTTACACCTTTTCCTGTAAAGTTGTCCATATTGGGGAGCTCATCCACTACTTCCTCAAGGGATATTTTTTTTCCTATCAGTTTTCCGGGAGACAGTTTTCCTGCCCCGATCATAGATAGCAGTAATGGATACTTATGTGCCTGCATTCCATGGCTACCAATAATTTCAAGCTCTTTGGCAATAATTTCACTCATAGGCACGACAGGATTCTTATGATCCCCTTCCATCAATCCGACCTGAATATGCTTACCGAGTTTTCTAAGGTTTGCCACTGAATTAAAACAGGTAACGCTACTGCCAAGGGCATCTACAGAAACATGTACACCACCTTGGGTTATATCCTTTATGTTTTCAACAACATCTTTTACTTTTGCTGAATTAACAGTTGCTATTGCGCCAATCGACTTTGCCAATTCCAGCTTTTCTTCGCTGATATCAATGGCTACAACATTTGCTCCCAAAGCATCTGCAATCATGATTGCAGACAAGCCCACGCCTCCACATCCATGAACTGCAACCCATTGTCCGGCAGAAACCTTTCCTTGATCTACTATTGCACGAAATGAGGTAATAAAGCGGCAACCAAGGCTCGCTGCTGTAACATAGTCAATGTCCCCGGGTAACCGCACCAGGTTGACATCTGCGTAGTCAATTGCAACATATTCTGCAAACGATCCCCAATTGGTAAACCCCGGCTGAAATTGCACATCACATATCTGATGATTTCCCGAACTACATTGCGGACAACTTCCGCAACCGCAAACAAATGGTAGTGTTACACTGTCACCAACATTCCAATTCACCACTTCCCTTCCGGTAGCTTCCACTATTCCGGCAATTTCATGACCCGGAACATGAGGTGGGGTAATATCAGCGTCATGTCCCATCCATCCATGCCAATCACTCCTGCAAAGTCCGGTAGCTTTAACTTTTACTACAACACCTTTATTAGAGGGAATGGGATCGGGCAAATTTTCAATAGTCAACGGCTTTTTAAAATCTTCGTATAGTACTGCTTTCATAAGTAACCTCCTCTTATCTTATCTTAAATTAAAAAATTGGAATATTAAAATTGTAAAAATAAGTTTTTTTTCTAATTTATTTTTACTGCACAAACCTTATAGCGATCTTCTTCCTCACTCATTTCAATTAACCAACGATCGGGGAATTCTTTTACACCACATATATCGAAATCCTCTATAATAGTCTCTGGAACAAGCATTTTAGCTATAGTGTCAAATAATTCTTCTGTACATGAACGTGCCTTTTTATTTCTTCCCATTGTGATTAACTTTCTATGTTATTTTGTGTCCAAAAATAATAACAATAGCATCTCAAAAAAAGAATTAACCATAAAACAAGTCTTCATTTGAACGTTTTCATCTCTCTATTTGTTTTGTTTCGCTAGGCTTCGCTCCACAATTAGAGAGATGAAAGAACATCAACAACGTGTTGAAACTAAACAAGAAATAAATGTATAAAAAATAAATGACAGAAAAATAAAATTTGTTTATTTTTAGTTAAATTAGAGGATTATAATTTGACAAATTTCTGTTTTTTTAACCTAAACATTACTTTTATGGAAAACCAACTGGATAAAATATTATCTTCTTTTAGTGGTGAAAACAGAGAGTTAATTCCTGTTCTTCAAAAGGTACAGGATGAATTTGGTTATTTATCTGAAGACTCTATGCATAGGGTATCAGAGTTTTTAAACGTTCCGCTCAGCGATGTGTTTGGAGTAGCTTCTTTTTATGAGCAGTTTAGGTTTACTCCTGTTGGTAAAAATATGATAATGGTTTGTAAAGGCACTGCTTGCCATGTTAAAGGAGCAGAAAAAGTAATGGAGGAAATATCCCGACATGTTGAGGTAAAAGAAGGTGAAACCAGTTCAGATATGGAATATACTCTGAAAGGTGTTGCATGCATAGGTTGCTGTGCATTAGCGCCTTGCATAACTTTTAACAATGAGGTTCATGGAAGGTTAAATAAAAAGTCAATAGAGAAGATTTTTAAAGGAAAAAAAGTGGAGGAAAAAACCAATGACTAAAAGCACTAAATCTCGTGAAATACTTGTTTGTTGCGGAACCGGTTGTGTTTCTGCAAAATCTGATCAGATACTAGATACATTGAAAAAGGAAACAAAAAACAAAAACATAAAAGTGAAACCAACAGGATGTCATGGGTTCTGTCAGCAAGGACCTTTGGCTATAACCGAACCTGACGGAATATTTTACAGTCAAATAAATAATGAAGATGTTAAAGAAATTGTAGGATCACATATTGAAAACAATGTACCTGTTGAAAGGCTTTTCTATTATGACCCCAAAACAAAAAAGAAAATCCCCGGCTATAAAGATATAAAGTTTTATAAGGAACAAAAACGCTTAATATTAAAGAACTGTGGGCATATTAATCCTGAAGATATAAAAGAGTATATAGAAAAAGGTGGATATAAGGCTGCTAAAAAAGCAATTAAGGAAATGAGTCCTGAGAAAGTCTTAAACATTATTAAAAGCTCTTCATTAAGGGGCCTTGGAGGTGCAGGTTTCCCTACAGGTGTTAAATGGGAGTTTTGCCAAAATGCAAAAGGAGATGAGAAATATATTATTTGTAACGGAGATGAAGGAGATCCGGGATCTTTTCAGGATAGATCTGTATTTGAAGGTGATCCACATGCAGTTATTGAAGGGATGATTATAGCAGGTTTCACTATTGGAGCAGAAAAGGGTTTTATTTATGTAAGAGCTGAATATCCTCTGGCAGTTGAAAGACTAAAAATAGCAATTAATCAGGCAAGTGAAAAAGGTTTTCTTGGTGAAAACATCTTTGGCAGCAAAAAAAGTTTTTACATAGAAATTTTTCAAGGTGCCGGTGCTTTTGTTTGTGGAGAGGAAACAGCTTTAATAAAATCCATTGAAGGCAAAAGAGGTGCACCAAGACAAAGACCACCCTTCCCCGCACAGTCAGGATTGTGGGGCAAGTCTACTCTGATAAATAATGTTAAAACTTATGCTTCCATTGCAAATATTGTAAATAACGGCGCAGATTGGTTCACAAAAATGGGAACCGACAATAGCAAAGGAACAGCAATTTTTTCCATAACCGGTGAAGTCGCTAACTGCGGTCTTGTTGAAGTTCCTATGGGTATAACATTACGTGATATTATATTTGAAATAGGTGGTGGAACAATCAATAATAAAAAGTTTAAAGCCATACAGATAGGCGGCCCGTCCGGGGGTTGTTTGCCGGAAAGTTTGCTCGATATAAAAGTTGATTTTGACTCGTTAAAAAACGCCGGAGCAATGATGGGATCAGGTGGCTTGGTTGTAATGGATGAGACAACTTGTATGGTTGACATTGCAAAATACTTCCTTAATTTTACAAAAGAGGAGTCATGTGGATATTGCTCTCCATGCCGATTAGGAACAAAACAGATGCTTGATATTCTTAACGATATTGCTGAAGGAATAGGGAAAATTGAAGATATAGACTTATTGCTGGATTTAGCTGAAAATATTAAATCTAGCTCTCTTTGTGGATTAGGACAAACAGCTCCAAATCCTGTGTTAACCACTATCAAATATTTTAGAGAAGAATACGAAGAGCATATTAATGAAAAGCTTTGCAGAGCAAAAAAATGCAAAGCACTGATATCTTTTTATATAAATCCTGAAAAATGTACCGGTTGTCATCTATGTTTTAAAAACTGCCCCGAGAATGCAATTAGAGGAGAGGTTAAAAAACCTCATGTGATTATTCAGGATAAATGCACCAAATGTGGAATTTGTTTTGATAAATGTCCGGAAAAGATTGGAGCGGTGGAGTGTTATGCGGGTAAATTGGAAGCGGATTCATTAGAGGAGGATTAACGTTGATTAATTATGATTAATAGTTGATTAATCTTAGCCAGTTTAAAAATGAGAGATAGTAATTTTAAACATTCCGGTATAACAGAGAAAAAAACAAATAATAAGAGAAGAGTTTTTCAAAAAGTTATCATAAAAATCAAAATTAAATCATAAAATATCAGCGTTCCAAAATAAGTAGTATGAAAAAAATAAACATAATAATAGACGGTATAAAATTAAAAGTAAATGCTTCATTAACAATACTTGAAGCAGCTCTCCAAAGCAATATTTATATACCAAATTTATGTTACCACAAGGACCTGACCCCATCAGGTAATTGCAGAATGTGCCTTGTGGAAATAAATAGTAATAAACAGGTGATAGCATGTCAAACTTATGTTGAAGAAGGAATGACTGTTACGACTGAAAGCGAAGGGATTAATGCAGCACGGCAATTGGTTCTTGAGCTTATACATGCTAATCATATCCAGGATTGTACTAATTGCAAGAAAAATACGAGCTGCCAATTACAAGAAGTAACTTCTTTTGTTGGGATAAATGAAGCTCGTTTTGAGCAAATGAGAAAGAACAAGCCCCATATCTCTATTGATGATTCTAATCCGTTTTTCAACCTTGATCACAACAAATGTATTTTATGCGGAATTTGTATTAGGACTTGCAATGAGATTCAGGGAGTTGATGCGCTACAGTTTGGATATAGAGGATATGATACTGTTATTTCTACATTTTTGGATAAGCCGATAAAAGAATCAGTTTGTGAATCATGTGGAGAATGTGTTGTCAGATGTCCGGTTGGAGCGTTAACCACAAAAAACATGTTAATTCCTTCACGGGAAGTTAAAACGATTTGCCCATATTGCGGAGTAGGTTGCGGAATAACTCTCGGCATCAGAGGAGAAAAAATTATCAGTATAGAGGGAGACAGGAAGAATCCTGTAAACGAAGGAAGGTTATGTGTTAAAGGGCGTTTTGGTTACAATTGGATAAATCATAAAGAACGGTTGAAAAATCCTCTTATCAAGAAATCTGGAAAATTTGTTGAGTCAAGCTGGGATGAGGCATTAGAACTTATTGCAAAAAAGTTTTCCGGATACAAAGGTGATGAATTTGCCACATTTTCATCTGCAAGATGTACCAATGAAGACAATTATGTTATTCAAAAATTTATCAGATCGGTAATGGGTTCAAATAATATTGACCATTGTGCCAGACTATGTCATTCACCATCAGTAGCCGGCTTAGCCAAAAGCCTTGGCAGCGGTGCTATGACAAACTCGATAAATGAAATAACCGAATCATCCTGCATTTTTGCAATTGGCACAAACACTACTGAAGCTCATCCGGTTATCGGATTAAAAGTTAAAGAAGCTCAGCGAAAAGGTGCTAAAATAATTGTCGCTAATCCACGCAGAATTGATTTATGTAAATTTGCAGATATATGGCTGCAACAACGCACAGGAACGGATGTTGTCCTGCTTATGGGTATTTGTAAAGTTATTGTAGATAAAAACCTTGTTGATAATGACTTTATAAAAGAACGATGCGAAAATTACAATGATTTTAAAAACTCTTTGAAAAAATTTGAATTAGATTACGTTGAAAATATTACAGGTGTTTCTGCTGAAAAAATTCAGACAGCAGCAGAAATGTATGCAAACAATAGCCCTGCAAGCATTTTATACGCAATGGGAATAACTCAACATACTCATGGCACAGATAATGTTCTTGCAATCAGCAATCTTGCATTATTAACCGGCAATATAGGTAAACCATCATCCGGGGTTAATCCATTGCGCGGGCAAAATAATGTTCAGGGAGCTTGCGATATGGGAGCATTGCCAAACGTTTACCCCGGCTATCAAAAAGTTTCGGAACAAAACGTTAAGCAAAAATTTGAAAAGGCGTGGAATACTAAACTTAATGATTCTAATGGGCTTACTTTGACGGAAATAGTAACTTCTGCCGGCAAAAAAGAAATAAAAGCTTTGTATTTAGTTGGAGAAAATTCTTTACTAAGTGAACCTGATGCAACCCATGTAAAAAAAGCTTTACAAAAATTGGATTTTTTTGTTGCCCAAGACATTTTTTTAACGGAAACTGCACAATTAGCTGACGTAGTTTTACCTGCTGCAAGCTTTGCTGAAAAAGACGGAACTTTTACCAACACTGAAAGGCGCGTTCAAAGAATTAGAAAAGCTATAAATCCAATTGAAAATGCCCGACCAGACTGGTGGATTACCTGTCAAATTGCAAAGAAAATGGATCATCGTGGTTTTGATTTTAAAAAACCGGAAAATATTTTTGATGAAATATCAAGTCTTGTTCCATCATACAAAGGAATTTCTTACAAAAGAATTGAAAAAGAAGGATTAATGTGGCCGGTAAAAGACAAAAATCATGAAGGTACGCCTGTCTTGCATAAAAACAAATTCCTTACAGAAAATGGCAAAGCAGGATTTGTTCCTTTGGAATACATTCCATCAGCAGAAATTGTTGATAGCAATTATCCGCTAATACTAACAACTGAGAGAAGTCTTTATCAATATCACACGGGAACAATGACAAGGAGAGTGGATGGACTGAATATCTTAAATGAGAAAGAACTTGTAAAAATCAATCCTGCCGATGCTAAAGAGTTTGGTTTATCTGACGGAGATAAAGTGATTGTAAGCTCACGACGCGGAAAGGTTGAAGCAACTATAAAAATCTCCAAAAAATCATTAAAAGGAGTTGTTGCAATGAGCTTTCACTTTTTTGAAAGCCCGACCAACATTATTACAAACCCTGCTACTGACCCTGTGGCGAAAATTCCGGAACTTAAATCGAGTGCTGTAAAAATTGAAAAAAAGACATAAGGATATTGTTTTATGTACTAATAACCTTGCATTTGAGCAATTTTTTTGAAGGTATTTATTAACAAACTCGCTGACTTATAAACAATTATGTAATTAAACAGGAAACCCTAATTATGTAGGTTAATAAACCGGTGTCGGCTCATCATAAGTAATCTTAAAAGTAAGGTTTTCGAGGCAATTATGGTATGCTTCGAGAAGTTCAACATGATTTCTTGCTCCAAGAAATAAATTTGCCAGCTCATAGCTGTAGCTATCTTGCCCATATAAGTCACTAAGGTGCATACCTTTATCCACATGCACTTTTATTTCAAGGTCCGGGTATTTTTCTTTCAGACTTTCTATTTCATTTTGTGAGGGTACAGCCTTAACTCTTCCGGGTTCGAAAGTACGTAACATGAAATTCGCCGCAATTCTGTGTTCACCTTTATATTCAAGCGCTTTAGGTCTTCGCCCCAAAGCTAAGTTGAGCATTATGGAATGGTGTGATACCCCATGTATTTTTTCAAAAATATCGGTATGTGACTGTGATATACGTGGGTTGATTTCAAGCAGGAAATTAAAATTCATTGTAGAATTAAAGAAAAACTCAATATTAAAAGCTGAGTTATTTAATCCAACTTGTGTTATTACCCGTCTAGCCAGATCTGCCATCCGGAATTGTATCTCCTGGGGAAGCGAAGATGGATATTCATATCTTGTAAATGAAGTACGATCTTCTTCTCGTACTGAATCTACTATACCATAAATGATTACTTCTCCTTCATAAACATAACCCTCTACAGTACATTGATGGCCGGTAATTGGAGACTCGGCTATCATGGTTTCTTTCATATTGGTATATTCATATGGCATATTATAATTTTGGAATATATAGTTAAAAGGTTCGATTAAAAAATTTATATTCTCGCGAACCTCTTGCATAACCTCTTTAAATTGATATTCACTGTTGATCCTGTATGCCAGAATGGAACGATATGATTTTATAGGCTTGATCCAAAATGGAGGTATCATTTCTATATCTTGATATGCCCTTTCATCAAAAGGATCAAATATTTTAAACAATGGAATGCTGCGCGGGATTACTTTGCTTTGTTCAAGGCGGCTCCAAAATTTGTGTTCACATTTCATAACACTTTCAAGAGTAGGTCCCGGCAATTTGTACTTTTCAGCTATAATTGGTACTAATGTAGTTCCGGGGAAATCGTAATATGAAACAATTGCATCTATTTTTCCATGATTATCAATACGTTCAAATGCTTTTTTAATCAGCTCTTCCATTTCCAATTTCTCCACCCCACGCATTTCACTAATATCTATTGCCGGATGAAAATCACATTCATTTGCCTCCGGCAACCTTTGAAGTTTATCCAAATTAAACTCATCCAATCCTACTACGAAGACTTGCTTTTTGTTGTTTGTTTGTTTTTTGGTGTTCATTTGTCTAATATTCTTTTTACTTTATTTTATGTTGATACTTAAATATTTAACAGTTTTGTTTAAAGACTAAACGGTTTGATGGCTAAAGGGTTGAAAGGTTGAAATACTAAAAATTTAAAAGTTTAAATGCTTATTTGCCTTTACCCTTCTTGGTTTTTTAAATTATACCCTAATTTACAAAAAATTTTATTTTTTACTTTAATAAAATTACAAATCTCTCGGGATATTTTCATCCCATGTNTTAGCAAAGACTCTCGAGTCGTTCTCCCAGGCATCTAAAGTTGCCCTTATTCGAAAATGTGTTCTTGTTGAAGTCAAAATAGTATGGGTGTTTGCAGATAGTTTCATATCACCTCTTTGAAAGCTCCTTTTGCTTTTTACTTCACCACGTAGGGTATCATAATTATTATTTTGATAAGAATATTGTTCGCTAACATCTTTTTGGATTGTCCAGTCGATATCGTCGAGGCGATAGCAAGGATCGTTATTGGTTACGTTCAATGAAACATGATTATTAGCCAAATTGTGTTTCACCTCCCATTCCCGGTGAGCCGGCACATATAAAGTTGTAGACAATTCCCTTGTTTTGGGGATTTTGTCAAGTTTTTTAAGATTCTCATCACTTTTCCTGATTTTTCTGCAAGGAAGAATTAATTTGCTTTCGGCCGGCTTGATAGTAAGCTTTGCGGGTTCAGGTGAAGGCCAGGCCAAGGGCCAGTATGATGAAGATATTGCCAATCTTAGCTGATTTCCTGCCGGAAACTTTTGTGCTATATGATTTAAATTCAAATTTATCTTATAAAATTTACCGGGCTGCAGTGGCTCCGGATGTTCGTGACTTTCCCGGTGTGTAAGGTTTAGCAGGCCGTATGTAACACGCGTTGCTCTTCCGTTGGGAGCAACATCAGAGATCCTGGCAGCTACCTGGGCAATCGGCTTATTAGCTGCTAATTCCAGCTCGAGTTGTAGAGCTCCTAATATTTCAATATCTTCTTCCAACTCGGGTGTGTCGAAAACCAGCGAACCACCGTCCTCCTCACGCTGATCACTGGGTAAGTCAGTCGATTCGGCATAAGAACACCACTTTCCGGCGAATAATCCGACACTTAGAGGGCTTTGAATAGTTAACTCTTTATCCGGAGACTCTTTTTCATTGAAACTTAGCTCTCCATACCTTAAATTCAATGGTATCTCCCGGATATCGGGAGCAGGCCATTTTTTCTCTGCAACCCATCTTCCGGGGCGTTTTGATGAAATAGGAGATACCGTATCTTGCATCCACACACGAAGCATAGGTTCTTCTTTTACTCCGGTGTCAATACCTTTGAGCCATTGATCCCACCACTTTACAGACTCATTTAAAAAGTCTATAGTTGGACCCGGACCTCCCATATGAGGGTATTTATGTCCCCATGCTCCTATAAGCCCTTTTCTTGGTACATCAAGATTTTCAAGCAACCTGAATACACTATTTGAGTATCCGTCAGCCCATCCACTGATTGCGAATACAGGACACTTAACATCCGAATAGTCCTCACAGATCGATCCATGTTTCCAGAACTCATCACGCCGCTGATGTTCAAGCCAATTTTTAAGCCATAAGCCACTACCTTCAAGCCTTTCAAACCACATCTCTTTCCATTTTTCTCCTACTACCATAGGATCAGGAGGACATGAATTGAAAGCAAACATGGTAGAAGCCCAGGACAAATTATCAGTTAACATTGCCCCACCCATATAGTGAACATCATCAGCATAACGGTCATCTGTAGAGGCAACTGTTATCACAGCTTTTAGTTCCGGAGGTTGAAGAGCAGCTATTTGCAGCGCATTAAAGCCACCCCATGAAATACCCATCATACCAACATTACCTATACACCAAGGCTGGGCGGCTATCCATTTAATAACTTCAACACCATCATCCAGCTCTTGCTGTAAGTATTCATCTCTCAGGATACCCTCCGAATCACCACTACCGCGAAGATCAACACGGACGCCCGCATAACCATGCTCGGCAAAATATCCGTGTATCTGATCATCACGTATAGCTTTAAAATCACGCTTACGATATGGTATGTACTCTAATATAGCGGGTACCGGTTGATCCTCTGCATTGACCGGAAGCCAAATCTTGCATGCAAGCTTTGTGCCATCATGCATAGTAATAAAATCATTTTCTATAACCTTAATCTCCATAATATTTATCAATTGAATAAAGTAAAACTTAGACACGTTAAGTTGATAAGTTACATTAACGTCATTTTATGTTAATTAGTTTGCCCTATGTTAATTTATATTGCTCAATTATATTAAATTATTCCTAAAAACTTAAAAACCTTACAAAACATACCAGGCAATAATTATATAATAATTCTATTGCATAGGAGATGATACCCTATCCTTGGAAAAAACAATTGGAAAATAAAATGATTACAAATCCACTGCTTATATAATTGTATTAACAAACCTATTTTGGATAGAAGCTTCATGAAGCAAATATAAGATAAGTTTTATTAAAACCGGAGACTAATAACTGAAGAGAACAAAAAATGCTTCAAATGTTATGATTTTTAGCTTAAAACAAGTAGTTTTGACAATATTTTTAAGTTAAAAGCTTTTTTACAAGGAAATACATCATGTTAATTATATTATTTACAAATCAAAAAACCTAATAAAATGCATAAATTAAATTTGTTTGTTATTGCTTTGGCCTTATTGTTTACAGCATGCGGTCAGCCTCCTGAAGAAAATAATAATCAGCAGGAAGAGGAATCCAAAGAACTGAGATCCGAAACTCATAAAGATTTTTTTGAAAATCTAAGTAAGCTGTGTGGTGATTCATATGAAGGAGAAGAGATTTATCGCAGCCATCATGGAGAAAGTATGGCTGATGAAGATCTTATTATGCATGTGGATGTTTGTGAAGATGACCATATCCATATTCCTTTTCATATTAGCGATGATAAATCCCGCACATGGATGTTTTGGATAGAAGATGGCAGGCTTCGTCTTTCACATGAACACCGGGATGAAGACGGCACACCTCATGAGCAAACTATGTATGGAGGTTATGCTGATGATACCGGCAATGAATATTTGCAAAACTTTCCCGCTGATGAATACTCTGCTGAGATTATTGAAGATGGTGGTGGAAATGTATGGACTATAAAATTTGATGAAGACTTAACCACTTTTACTTATAGGTTAGAACGTGACGATGAAAAACGATGGAGAGTTGATTTTGATCTTGAAAACCCTCTGTAAATAATTTTGTTCATAAAATAAACCACAATATTAAGAAGCTCCAACTTTAATAAAAGTCGGAGCTTTTTACTTTTATGGATTTAAAATACATTGAATACTATTACAAAGACTATTCCACCTTTTAAAAAAAATGTATATTTGTATGCCTTTTATGAAGAAATCCCAAAAACTTTTTACAAACAACAATTATATTGCATGCAATTTAAAAAGTTAATATAGTTAAAATTTATAATAAACACTAATTTAGATAATTTAAAAAGGAGTTATGACAAAAAAAGATAATGAAGGAAAGAAGATGGTTTACTTTTTCGGCGGTGAGAAAGCCGATGGTAATACTAAGTTAAAGAATTTATTAGGTGGCAAAGGAGCTAACTTAGCTGAAATGGTTAACATTGGTGTCCCCGTACCACCGGGCTTCACTATTTCTACAGATACTTGCCTGTTATATAATGAAAAAGGGAAAGACCATGCTGTTGAAGTACTAAAGCAAGAAGTAGAGGAAAACATGAAGCGAGTGGAAAAAGAATTAGGTGCTCGTTTTGGAGATAAAGATAATCCATTACTTCTGTCAGTCAGATCAGGTGCAAGAGCATCAATGCCCGGGATGATGGATACTGTGCTTAACCTTGGGCTTAACGAACAAACTATACAAGGTCTTGCCAAAAAAACCGGCAATGAATGGTTTGTATGGGATTCATACAGGCGATTTATTCAAATGTATGGCGATGTAGTTATGGGGCTAAAGCCTGAATCTAAAGAAGATGAAGATCCTTTTGATGTTATTATGGAACATCTTAAGGAAGAAAAAAATGCCAAGACAGACCAGGACCTTTCTATAGATGACCTTAAAGAGTTGGTTAAAAAATTTAAAAAAGCTATAAAAGATAAAACCAATAAGGATTTTCCCGAGGATCCGTGGGAGCAACTTTGGGGTTCTGTAATGGCAGTTTTTGATAGCTGGAATAACCCACGTGCTATATATTATCGAAAAATGCATAACATACCCAAAGAATGGGGTACAGCCGTTAACGTGCAAGCAATGGTTTTTGGTAATATGGGCGATTCCTCTGCAACCGGAGTTGCTTTTACGCGAGATGCTGCAACCGGGGAAAATATTTTCAATGGAGAATACCTTATAAATGCTCAGGGTGAAGATGTTGTTGCCGGAATAAGAACTCCGCGACAAGTAACAAAAGAAGGTTCAATTCGTTGGGCTAAACTAGCCAAAATATCTGAAGAAGAGCGTAAAACTAATTATCCATCACTGGAAGAGGTTATGCCTGAAGTATACCAGCAACTTTTTGAATTGCAAAAAAAGCTGGATCATCATTATCGTGATATGCAAGATGTTGAGTTTACGATCCAGGAAGGTAAATTATGGATGCTGCAAACACGCAACGGTAAACGTACCGGGGCAGCTATGGTAAAAATAGGTATGGATTTTTATAAAGAGGGTTTAATCAGCGAAGAAGAAGCGCTAACCAGGATGGAGCCCAACAAGCTTGATGAACTGCTACATCCCGTATTTGATTCAAAAGAGCTTCAAAAAGCAAAATCTATAGCAAATGGTTTACCTGCTTCTCCAGGTGCTGCTACAGGACAAATAACTTTCTTTGCAGAAGATGCCGAAAAAATGGCTGCTGAAGGTAAAAAAGTTATTTTAGTACGTGTCGAAACATCCCCTGAAGACCTCAGCGGTATGGATGCGGCTGAAGGTATCCTAACAGCCCGGGGAGGAATGACCTCACACGCAGCTGTTGTAGCAAGGGGTATGGGTAAATGTTGCGTCTCAGGTGCCGGAGCTGTTAAAATCGACTATAGAAAAAGAACCATGACCATCGACGGTAAAGTGTATAACGAAGGGGATTTTATATCTCTAAACGGCACCACCGGCGATATTTATGAAGGCAAAATATTAACCAAAGATCCTGAAATGAGTGGTGACTTTGGTGAACTTATGGAGTTATCTGAAAAACATACCAGGATGCATGTAAGAACAAATGCTGACTCACCTCGCGATTCAATAAAAGCAAGAGAGTTTGGTGCAAAAGGCATTGGACTATGCAGAACTGAGCACATGTTCTTTGAAGGTAACAGAATAATTGCCATGCGTGAAATGATTCTTGCCGATGATGAAACAGGAAGACGTAAAGCTTTAGAAAAGCTGCTACCAATACAACGGGAAGATTTTGAAGGCATATTTGAAGCTATGCAAGACTTACCTGTTACCGTTCGTTTGCTGGATCCACCATTGCATGAGTTTTTGCCTCACGAAGAGAAAAACCAGGAGCAGATGGCTAAAGAGCTTGGAATTTCGGCAGATGAAGTAAAAACAAAAGTAAACAGCCTACATGAAATGAACCCAATGCTCGGTCATAGAGGCTGTAGATTAGGTAACACTTATCCTGAAATATCCGAAATGCAAACCAGGGCTATTATTGAAGCAGCTCTAAATCTTAAAAAGAAAAATATAAAGGCAATACCGGAAATAATGATACCCCTAACCGGCATCCCGGAAGAGATGAAAATGCAGGAGGATATTGTAAGATCAACTATAAACAAAGTATTTGAAGAATATAACGATAGTGTTGAATTTTTGGTAGGTACTATGATAGAGGTACCACGCGCAGCATTGGTAGCAGATAAAATTGCCGAACATGCTGAATTTTTCTCGTTTGGAACCAACGACATGACCCAGATGACTTATGGTTATTCAAGAGATGATTCCGGTGGTTTTCTGCCGGTATATCTACAAAAGGGAATATTGAGTCATGATCCTTTCCAGGTACTTGATCAGGAAGGTGTAGGGCAACTTGTAGAAAAGGCAATTATTGATGGAAGAAAAGCCCGTAAAGACCTGAAAATAGGCATATGCGGGGAACATGGAGGAGAACCTTCATCAGTAGAATTCTGCCATAGAGTGAATATGGATTATGTTAGCTGTTCTCCATATCGTGTACCTATTGCAAGACTTGCCGCCGCACAAGCAGCAGCAAGAGAAAAATTCTCATCTAAGTATGAAATTAATTAACCTCCTTGTTTTTTAATGATTTTGTAAACTGTCCCGATTTTTTCGGGACAGTTTTTTTATATAAAACTTACATTTCTAAATTGAAATTTAGGTATAATTCAATTTAGAATTTTAGGTAAAACTTAAAATATTATTTGTATTTTCAATCATTAAACCATTCAACCTTTATGCTATTAGGAGTACATTGTTCAGTAAGCGGCGGACTTGAAAATGCATTCAAGGAAGCAAACAAACTTGGCATAGACACCTTCCAGATTTTTACCCGCAACCAGCGACAATGGAAGGCAAAACCAATAAGTGACAAGGAGCAGGAAACTTTTACCAAAGCTTTTAGCTCCTCCAAAATAAAAACTGCATTTTCCCACGCCTCTTATTTAATTAATCTTGCAAGTAATAAAGAGGAGTTATGGAATAAATCTGTTAATGCGATGATTACTGAAGTAGAACGTTGTCATGCTTTAGGTCTTGCTTATACAGTTGTTCATCCCGGTGCAGCTAAGGAGTTAGATGAAAATACTGCAATTGAAACAGTTGTAAAAGCCCTTAAACAAGTTATTGAAGCTACACCAAATACCAATGTACTTATTCTTGTAGAAAATACTGCCGGACAAGGAACAACACTCGGCCATGATTTTCAACATCTGGCAAAAATAATTGACATGACAGAATCTGAGAGAATTGCAGCATGCTTTGATACATGCCATGCATTTGCCGGCGGATATGATATTTCCAACAAACAAGGCTTCGAAAAAACTTTTGAAGAATGGGATAACCTTATAGGAACCGACAAACTGAAAGCAATTCATCTTAACGATTCTAAAACCCAAGTTGGCAGCCGAGTTGACAGACATGACCATATCGGCCAGGGTAATATCGGAAAAGAAGCATTTAAACTTATACTCAACACATTTCCCCACATACCTAAAGTACTTGAAACACCAAAAGATGGTAACATGGATGAGGAAAACCTAAAAGTTTTAAGGTCGCTTTAATTTTATAATAAAAGTTAATAACATTTACCTATTTCAACCATTCAACCTTTTATCATTAATTCCGGAAGTTGGAAATTCCTGGCGGAAGTTTCCTATTCCTTCAAACCATTCAACCATTAAACTATTCAACTAGCAAGATAAGATAAAATAAAATAAAATTTTTTTATTAAATTATTTGCTATACTATAATTTTTTTAATTTTGGAAGAAAGATTTAAATTATATATATTAAACTTATAAAACAAGATAAAATAAGAGGACTTAATAATGCAAAAAACCACTGAAAAACTAAGCCCACCTGATTTATCCAAATATGGAATTAAAAATGTTGAAAAGATTTATTACAATCTTTCATATGATGAACTCTTTAAACATGAAACAGACCCCTCATTAGAAGGTTACGAAAAAGGGTTTGTAACTAATCTTGGATCAGTAGCAGTTGACACCGGCATATTTACCGG
>SL_8KL_010_SEDDRAFT_10001180_pt1 | contig 22716 bp, 20 predicted proteins | sample SodLakKL_010_SED_4_FD_11160 | JGI IMG/M metagenome (IMG submission 11160) | reverse complement strand
TGTATATTTGCGGCCAATCATCTTTATCCCAGCCGTGTTCGGTCATATCGGCGTAAACCCCGCTGGCGATATCATAATCAACAGCCCGGATTAATTCCACCGCCACCTTGTTTTTTTCCATAATGGCCTGTGAAACTTTAATCAAGCCCTCGGTGTGTGACAGCTCGGGGCTTTTTTTCAGGGTGCAGTTGATAAAAAGCGCCTTTAGATCGGAAAAATCCCACCTGCTGGTTTTGCACAATTCTTCCTGCTGCTGGTTAAGAATGTTTTCAGTCATGAAGATCATCCTTTCGTTTTAGTTTTAGTGAAGAAAACCGCCGGAAGAACGGTCTAGCTGATGATATCGTCCCCTACTATCTGGGCCTCGGCAAACAATTCCGAAGCTCCGCCGGTATGCCAGAAGAGGACCCGCTTGTTTCTCTCAATTTCACCGCTTTGCAGGTGACCCAGCAGAGCGGCAAAGGCTTTAGCTGAATAGACAGGCCCCACCAGGATGCTTTCTTCTAAAGCCAGCTCTTTAAGGGCGGAGCTCGATTCTTTAGAGGGAATTTCGTAGCCCGGCCCGGTGAAACGATCTTCGATCCGGAAGGAATCAGCTTCGATGGCCGCTTCCATTCCCAGCAGACCCAGGGCTTCTTCGGCCAGGGCGGCAGCCTTTTCCTTGTAGCCGGGTTTGACAAGGCCCACGTCTACGGGAATCAGCTCAAAATCTTCCCGCAGCAGTTCTTTACCGGCCAGGATTCCGGCCAGGGTTCCCCCCGATCCGGTGGCATGGTAAATATAATCGAAACCGGGGAGGTCGGGCTGGTGGCGGATTTGTTCGTTTAGTTCCATCAGGGCCTGCACATAGCCCAGCGAACCGGTGGCGTTGGCGCCGCCGGTCGGGATCTCGTAACAGCTGAACCCTTCCGCTTCCAGCTCCTGCATCCGGCCTGAGGCCGCGCTGCGGGCCTTTTCCATCGCTTCACCGGCATCGCCTGAAGGGCAGGGCTCGATATGGATCTCGGCGTCCATGACCCGGTCCAGCAGCAGGTTGCCCAGCGGCCTTCCTTCCCCGGGAGGAACCACCGCCACCAGGTAGAGGATCGCTTTCAAACCCACTTTACGGCAGGCAATGGCGGTCTGCATGGCATGGTTGGACTGGGTGGCCCCGTAGGTAATTACATAATCCTTGCCCTCCTGTTTGGCCTTACCCAGGAGGTACTCCAGTTTCCTGGTCTTGTTACCCCCAAAGATGCTCGGTCCGGTCAGATCGTCCCTCTTGATCCAAAGCTCTGCCTGGTAGCGCTCAGAGATGTTATTTAACCTGTGCAGGGGGGTAGGGAAAAACCCCAGGGATATTCTCGGGATATTATCAAACAAAGCCCTGGCCTTTTCCAGCCGCTCATTGCTTTCCACCATCAATCACACCTTTCTTTTTTATGCTCTGCCCTGGTTTTCTTATAAGACCCGGCCCAGAGCAAAACCTTGACAAGGCCTGGATTGTAAAACCAGTCCTAATAATGTGAATTGTAAATTATTTCTACGGCAGCGGGAAAATACCTGCCCCTAAATGAAATAGCAGTAAGGATCAAAGCAGTTGGTATGTAGCAAGGGGACGGGGTAATTGCTACAGAGGTTGCGCAAGAGGACGGATTACTCGATGCGACATCTTTTGAATCACAACTGCAAAACTGGTCATGAAGTAAGGCTTAAAGATTTTGACTATTAGAGGTCTCGGAGTGGCTTTAAAAACAACACCGGGATTTTTTAGACTTCTTCTTACCTTATATTAATATGATATGATACCAGGTAGAATCTTAAATGGATCGGAAGTGATCTGACTCAAAGTAAAAGTTTTGAACCCAGCACATCTCTTAAGGAAAGGAGCCGGAAAATGCGTTTTATAGTCGGCAAAGATATTTTTACAAAGTTTCCTGATTTTTGCGTGGGAGTGGTCGTGGGGGAAGGAATATACCGTAAAGAGCCGGTGGAAAAAATCCAGCAATTGTTGCAGACTTCAGTCCAGGAAACCCACCGGCTCCTTCAAGAGGGCAGCCTGAAGGAAAGGCCGGAAATCGCCGTCTGGAGGGAAGCTTTCCGGAGCCTTGATATCAACCCCAATAAATACCCTTCTTCCATAGAAGCCCTGTTAAAGCGGGTGTCCAAAAAACCCGAGTTTCCCAGCATCAATAACGTAGTGGACCTGGTAAATGCCCTGTCCATAAAGCATATGGTCCCCATGGGAGCCCATGACCTGGATCAATTGGCAGGGAATATAGAGATCCGCTTTTCTCGGGAGGGGGACCTTTTTACTGCTTTTGGCAGCGATACGACCGAAGAGGTTCCTCCCGGTGAACCGGTTTACAGCGATGATCTGGAAGTGCGAACCCGGATCTGGATCTGGCGCCAGGGAGAAAAGGCTAAAACCACCCCCGATTCAACCCGCATATTTTTCCCCCTAGACGGTTTCCAGGGGGTCACCCGGGACCGGGTCATCACGGCGAGAGACGAATTAAAAGATAAGCTGGAACAGCTTTTGCAGGCCCGCTGTCGCAGCTACCTGGTGGAAGCAGATAATCCGGAGGTTGATCTGGAAAGTTAGTTTACAATGAAGGAAAAGCCGCACCGCTATAATTCGCAGCTTTAGTGGGGAGGATTGGTTCTTACTTCACCATCACACTGCAAGAATGCGTTTTCTAGACAGCGTGGAACCGGTTAGTTAGGAGTATTTCTCCAGGGCTTTTGTAAAATTAGTCTAAAACCGGTTTAAAATCTGCTTCCTGGCGTCAAATCATTTCCTCAAAAGTTTCCTTCTTAAGAAATAAATGTCCTATTGTTCAGATACCACATTGCTAACATCAATTCTATGCTTATTAAATCATTATCTTGAAGATATTAGATATTTGGCCAGCAATCAACGGTGGTGAAGCAGGAAGCCTATAAGGCGTAGCAACCCCTCCGTCCCCCGCGCTGCGGGGCAATACTTACCCGCGCTACCCTCCCGTTTTGCATCACACCCAGGGGTGCCGGCCGCTTATTCCCATGTCCTTGCGGATCTGGAGCAGCTTCTCCACTTCCCGGGGCGGCAATTCCTGTTCTCCGCCCAGCAGGCGGGCATATATGCTCATCTGGGCGAAATGCTCAATGATTTCCATTTTGAGCAGGGCGTTAAAGAGATCAGGGCCCACGGTCAAAGCTCCATGGTTTTCCATTAATACCGCGTCATGATTTGACAGGTAATGCTTGACGCTGGCGGAGATCTCATCTGTCGAGGGGGTGGTGTATTTGGCAAGGGGCACAGCTCCCAAAGTGATTATGACCTCCGGCAGCACCGGCTTGTCAAGGGGTTTTCCCGCTGCGGCAAAGGCTGTTGCCGCAGGGGGATGGGCATGGAGTACCGCATGGGTATCGGGACGATGCCTGTAAACCCCCAGGTGCATCTTCAGTTCAGAAGAGGGCTCCAGTTCACCGGCAACTTTGTTGCCATGAAGATCTACCTTGACAATCATCTCCGGCTCCATAAAACCTTTGCTGACCCCGGTCGGGGTGCAGAGTATTTCATTGTCGCAAATTCGAACCGTGATATTGCCGTCGTTGGCGGCAACGAATCCCTTCATATAAAGGCGCCTGCCCACCTCGATAATGTCTTTTTTGGCCTGTTCTTCTGATATCAAATCGGTCACTCCTCAAAAAGCTTTTTTACGCTTACCTAATTTATTCTGCATATTATCAAATATTGCTGCAAAAAGCCAACTTTTTTTAGCCGCAGCAGAGGCCGGAGTGCCTGCGATCGGGGGATCGGAGTTTCTTATTGCAAGTAACTGGGATTCTTGATATGATGAGGTAGTAATCCAGGTCGAGAGGAGCATAATAATGGTTTATGCCAGAAAGATCACCCCCACCGTTCGCGGCCAGATTACTATTCCCAAACCCGTACGCCAAGAGCTGGGCATCACGCCACAGACAAAGCTTAAAATTTATGTGGAAAATAACCGGATCATCATAGAACCGGTTTCACCCCTCGGCCTTCTTTTTGAGGATCTGGAACATGAAGCAAGAGCCAGGGGCTATACCGAGGAGGATTTGAGCGGGGAGATTGAAGCTTTGAGAGAAAAAATGAACAAAGAGCTCTACCGATGATTAGAATAATGCTTGATACGTACACATTAATTGCGGGCATGGTCTTTGGGGGCAATGAACGTAAACTGCTTCATGACATCTACCTCAATAAGGCAATCCTCATTGTCAATGAATATGTGGTCCTGGAAACAAAAGCTATTTTGAAACAGAGATTCCCCGGCTTTGAGAAACTCTTTGATGACCTGCTGCAGCTCCTTCAGGTAGAAGCAACCCCCATGCCCTCCCAAGAATCAGTCGAGGAGGCGCGGGAAATAATCAGAGATCCTAAAGATGCGATCGCTTTAGCCGCAGCCATGGCAGCAAAGCCGGACCTTTTTGTCAGCGGGGACCTGGACTTTCATACCTCTGATGTGAAATTGCTTATAAATGTAATGCACGTTAAAGAAGCTATTGCTTTAGTTAATTATCAACGCTAAAGGCCTTATACCTGGTCTTTTCCGCATCTAGAGCGCCGGCACCCTGCAGCAGTGCTCTGCCCCCCCCCTTTTCCCTCCAGTCAGCATTTGCTTATTACCTGCTTGTTGTTTGCTATCTGTTACATAAATTAACCTTCTTTTTAAGCCCCGTTATCCATTGCCAGGCCCTATTATTGGAGGCCGCCCTGCAGCTTTTCCATGAGCGTCGAATTAAACCTTTTCAAGTCTTTTCTTATTTTTCCTGTCTACAAAAATCTGTTTTTGTGATATTATTATCTCGCTGTTAAAGTGGTCTCAACACTTCAGTCCAAAAACAAAAGTATCATTATAATGATTCTCCAGTAAAGGAACGATTCACTTGAAGGTAAGCGGATCAGGTAAATATCATATAGCCATAGACCAAGGCGGGCTTAGTGAAGCTTTGTCTTCCAAGCTTTTCAAGATACTCGAGAACCTGATGGCCATGAAAAATATCCATCACGCCTTGATGGCCATTGAAACAGGCGACCGTTCCACTTTCTGGTCCGCTTCAGCCGGCTCTGCAGATGCGGATAAAACCCCCCTTCAACCGTATACGCCGTTTATGGTTGCCAGCATTACCAAGACTTTTATTGCCACTGCAATTTTAAAGTTACAGGAAGAAGGTTGTCTTGATATCTGGCGTCCTGCCGCCGATTATCTCCCCCCTGAGCTGATCGAAGACCTACATATTCTAAAGGGCACCGATTATTCCCGGCGGATTACCATATACAACCTGCTCAGCCATACTTCGGGCCTTCCTGACTACATCGAAGAACGGCCCAGGGGTGGAATCTCCCTGGTTGAAAAAATACTCAAGGAAGGTGATACTTCCTTTTCAACCGAGTTTTGTATCAATTTAGCCCGGGAATCGCTAAAGCCGCATTTTCCGCCCCAGGACCCNGAAGCAAAAAAACCTGTTGCCCGCTACTCTGACACTAACTACCGTTTATTGATAGCTATTATCGAAAAAATGACCGGAAAGGATCAGCAGAAAGCATTTGAGGAATTGTTATTTAAGCCCCTTGAATTGAAATACAGCTACCTGCCTGGAGAATCTCCTTTAGAACCGGTAGATAAGCATACAACCCTGTGGTTTAAAGACCAGCCTCTTGACATTCCCCTTGCCCTAAGATCTTTTGGGGATTTTTACAGCACCACGAAAGATCTAATAAGATTTATGCGGGCCCTGGTTGAAGGAAATGTTTTCAAGGATCCTGCTGTATTTTCTCTGATGCAGAAGCGCTGGAACCGGTTTGGGTTTTCCCTAGACCCGGCCCGGCTGCGTTCACCGGGCTGGCCGATAGAATACGGGTTAGGTCTAATGCGCTTTCAATTGCCGCCCATTTTTACATCATTCAAACCCATCCCCGCCGTGATCGGCCACACCGGTTCCACCGGGACCTGGTTATTTTACTGCCCGGACCTTGATTTGTATCTGGCCGGCTGTTTAGACCAGGTTACCGCCGGTGCGGTTCCGTACCGGGTTGTTCCAATAATACTGAAGCAGGTAATTTCTATGCTGCCTGATTATTAATATTGCAAAATGGAGTTCTTTGGAGCAGCTTTACCCTGTTCCTGCCACTTTAAAATACATCCGCTATTAATCCCTTTAATTTAATAGGGATAAACTAAATTTCAGGGAGGAATCATGAATTTAGACCACCTGCTGGGCAGGCATATCGTGCCCGATGCTCTGATGCGGTTTGCCGTGCGCCGTATTCTAAAAAACAAGCTCAAGAAAGAAACAATCACCGATATTGAGGAGCACCTGGCCTATATTGACGCTTTTGTTGCAAACCTCAAGCAACAGCCCATAGCTGTTAACACTCCTGATGCCAACTGGCAGCATTATGAATTGCCTCCGACATTTTTCGAAACGGTGCTGGGCCACCGTTTAAAATACAGCTGTGGTTACTGGCCGGAGGAGATCTCCGGGCCTGAGCTTTCCCGTCACCTGGACCGGGCAGAAGAGGAAATGCTTGCCCTGACCTGCGAGCGGGCTGAACTTTCCGGCGGACAGGAGATCCTGGAACTGGGCTGCGGCTGGGGAACACTGTGCCTTTATGCCGCAGAAAAATATCCTTCCAGCCGGATTACTGCTATTTCCAATTCCCGCTCCCAAATCGAATACATTAGAACCCGGGCCGTAGAAAAAGGCCTGGTCAACCTGATGGTCCAGGCGGCTGATATCAATGATTTTGAAGCCGGGCAAAAATATGACCGTGTTGTATCGGTGGAAATGTTTGAGCATATGCGCAACTATGAGGCCCTGATGAAAAAAGTGGCCTCTTTTATCAAACCGGGCGGAAAGCTTTTCGTGCACATCTTTTCCCACCGCAGCCACCCCTTCCTCTATGAAAATCGCTCGGAGCGGGACTGGATGACCCGCTATTTCTTCCTGGGCGGAACCATGCCCAGCCAGNATCTTTTACATTACTTTACCGGAGCGCTGCACCTTGAAAAACAGTGGGCCCTGTCGGGCAGTCATTACCAGAAAACTCTGGAAGCCTGGCTGCAAAAAATGGATCGCCAGAAAGATCTGATCATGCCGATTTTCCATCAAACATACGGCCCTGAAGAAGCAGGAAAGTGGTGGAACTACTGGCGGCTTTTCTTTCTTTCCTGCGCTGAATTTTTCGGTTTCCGGGACGGCAATGAATGGTTTATAAGCCACTACCGGTTTGTGCTGCCCTCTTAGGATTTTGACCGGAGGTAGCGTAGTGGGCCTGGTGCGGGGAATAAACGTGTAGCATAGGCGTAGCATAGGGACGGGCGTAGCATAGGGACGGCGTAATTGCTACCAAACGAAGTGCATAGCGGGCGAAGCGAAGGAACCCCATACTTGTTCACACAATGTCCTGAAATCATTTTAACTTGAATGGGGCTAAAGAATTACAGGCAAATTTTTATGTAGCAACACCTCCGTCCCTCTGCTACAGGGTCAGATTGGGCCCGGCTTAGCAAGCTGTGCTTCTCTTAAAGGGGGCGATCGGCAAGAATTACTTTGCGGTTTTCTTTTTCGTAGGTCCAGATTTTAACCTTGTAAACCGGTTCGATATTTTCGGGCTGCAGTACCTCCCGGCCTCCGGCGGCAAAAACCCGGCCTTCCTCGAGCAAAACCAGCTTCTCGCAATACCTGGCGGCAAGGTTTAAATCGTGGACAGCAACCACAGAAGATGTTCCCTGTTTAGATAGATTTTCAAGTATATCCATTACTTCCAGCTGATGCTTCAAGTCGAGGTAGCTGGTCGGTTCATCTAGCAGCAGCACCTGGGGCTCCTGGGCAATGGCCCTGGCAATGATTACCTTCTGCCTTTCCCCTCCACTGATAGAGCCGATGTCCCGCATGGCAATATCCTGCAGCTTAAGGATTTCAATGATTTCCGTAACCTTTTCCCTGTCTTTTTTTGATGGCTTCCAGTTCAAAAAGGGCTTCCGCCCCATTAATATGGCATCAAACACGTCTACCGGAAAGCGGTTTTCTTCTCTTTGGGCCACATAGCCGAGTACCCTGGCCAGTTCAGGCATGGGGAAACGGTTTATTTCTTTTCCGTCCAGGTAAATCGAACCGCCTTTGGGTTTTAAGATCCTGTCGATGCATTTAAGCAAGGTGCTTTTACCGGAACCGTTGGGGCCGATAATGCCCAGGATTTCGCCTTCTTTTAGCTCCAGATCCACCTCTTTCAGGACGGGCCTGCTGTTGTAACTGAAAGTAAGGCCGTTGACAGTTATTTTCACCAGTAACTCCTCCCTTTAACGACCAGGTAAATAAACAGGGGAGCTCCCAGGAAAGAGGTCAGGATGCCGACCGGCAAGACGACAGGAGCAATGATGGTCCTGGCCAGGGTGTCCGCGCCAAGCAGCAGCAGGCCGCCGGCCAAAGCGGAGAGGGGAACCAGGTAGATTTCATTGCCTCCGACAAAACGGCGAACTATGTGGGGGATAACCAGGCCCACAAAACCGATAATACCGATAAAAGAGACAATAACCGCCGTTAAGAGCGATGAGATGAGCATGCCGAAAAGCCTGACCTGATTCACGTTAACGCCCAGGCTTTTGGCCGTTTCATCTCCGGCTTTGAATGTATTATAGTTCCAACTGTTATAAATAAAGTATATGATGGCCGGTATAGTAACGACCGCGATCACGGCCAGGTCGTTCCACCCGGTTTTCCCCACATCGCCAAAAGTCCAGAAGACGATCGCGGCAATCCTGACCTGATCAGAGAAGTACTGGATCAAAGTGGTCCCGGCGGTAAAAAGAGAGCCGAGGGCCACCCCGGTTAAGATCATGGTTTCAGGCGTAGCGCCTTTCAATTGGGCCAGCATCAGGATAACCGCGGTGGCAATCAATGAGCTGAGAAAAGCGCAGACAGTAACCAGGTAGGGGTTACTGATCATGATAGAGGCTTCCGCCGCGCTGGAAGTCATGACCCCTGCGCCGAGAAAGCCGAGGGCAACAGCGGCTCCAAATGCAGCAGCGCTCGAAATACCAAGTGTAAAAGGTGAACCGAGTGGATTTCTCAAGATACTCTGCATGGCGGCTCCGGCCACCGAAAGGCCGGCCCCTGCTGCTACGGCAGTGATGATGCGGGGCACCCGGATGTTCCAGATCACGTTAAATGCGGTAAGATCCGCTTCCCTGAGCAGGAGAATATTCACCACATCCGATACGGGAAGGCTGTAAGAACCGACCGAAAGGGCATAGAGGATGGCAATAACCAGCAGTCCAAAAAAAACAAAACCAAGAGCTATTTTAAAATAGACGCTTTTTTGGTATTGCTCTAAAATGCTGTTATCTGACATTGCCATCTTATCTCCCGCTCGCCGGGCCCTTAATTTATCTCTACCCGCTCATAAGCGCCGTGGACATCAATCATATCATTCAACACAGATTTTCCCAAGTAGAGGGTGTAAATTTGATCGGCTTTTTCAGTAAAATCAACATCGCCGAATTGATCCGGATAGATCACAGAGCCGATATAATAGGCGTTGACCAGGACCGTTTCGTGGTTGGTATTGGTCCATATTTTAGGATGGATCCTGTAGATGTTGTTATTTTGAACCGCGCTTAATGTTGCAAATTGGGGTTCTTTTAACTCTTCCAGGGACTGTTCAAACCCGGTTGCCTCAAGGAAGATATAGTCCGGATTCCACATCAGAAGAGCTTCCTTGTCGATAAAAGCATTTTCTTCTCCTACTTCTTCGGCAACATTACTGGCATTGATAAAATCAAAAGCGGTATAAATCGACGAAGTAGAGGTCAGGCCCATGGAGCCGGCCCAGGCCTTGCCGCCGACATAGACAGTCGGCTTGTCCTGATCGGGGATAGCGGCAGTGCGCTCATCGAGATCGTCTATGATGGACTTGATACCATTAACCAGTTCTTCGGCCCTTTCTTCCCGGTCAAGCACCTCTCCCAAAACCCTGTAGGACTCAAAAACATTTTCCCGGTGGGCTGAAAAACTTACATAGGGCCTTAATATAATCAGGGGAAGGCCGGTTTTATCAGCCAGTTCTTCGTGTTCGAAAAAGTCAAAACCGTCTGCAGTTTGGGTGGCGATAATGATGTCAGGATTGACAGCAATGATCGTCTCGGCATCTTCGCCGCTGATTACCGGGATATCAAATATGTCAGGTACAATGGCCATGTTCCAGGGTGATCTCAAAGGTTCTCTTTTTTCGCTCTCCCTAACACCGGAAATCATCTCGGCAGCTTCCAGGTGTACCAGGAACCGGTGGGCGCAGCCGCACAGGGTGGCTGCTTTGTTAATCTCTGCCGGAACCTGGACGGTTCTGCCTGCCATATCGGTAACCGTAAAGTAATCGTTGACCTCTTCCTCCTCCGCTCCCTCTTCCTCAATGACAACTTCTTCTTGTTCTTCGGGTTCATCGGTAACTTCTTCCGCTTCGCAGCCGATCGCTAAAAAGCCGATCAGCAGCAGCCCGGCTAAAATCACAGTACTTTTTAAGGCAGTTTTCATCTTTATACCTCCATGAAAGTTATTATTTACAGCTTTCTTGCGGATTTAATATTTAATGGATCAGCAATTATATTAAGGGCGGATATTAAATCAAGTTCGGATATTTAGTGACAATAACACGATGAAGCTTTTATTAGCTTCAACATGCTACTTTTTTAATAATTGTGTTACTAATTATATGAAATTTTTTCCTGGCTGTCAATCAGTGATCGCCGCAGAGATGGCTTACCGATCTGCCAGGATGGCCTTCGCGACCCTTTTTGCATGATCGCCATTTTCTGCAAAATGATTCTGTTGCTTGCATCCTTCCCTCGATTCCCTGTAGCATTGCAAAACCTTCGCTTTCCGCAATGCTGGTGTAACAATTCTCCGTTCCTCCCCTACGCACAGAAACTTTTTGATGCAGCAACAACCCCTTCTCCCCGCCACCCGGCTGCTCCGGGCACGGTCGCTCAGGTTAAACTTGCTGATTATCTTTCGCTGATATGATATAATAGGCAACAATATTAGAATCCGGTATCAGTTCCGGACGATAACAATTATGAAAGGTTTTTTTTATGGAAGTTTATGCATTAATCGGACACAGTGGGACCGGGAAAAGCCACCATGCGCCAGTTCTGGCCGAAAAACATAAAATTGAGCATGTAATTGATGATGGTCTTTTGATAAAGGGTAATCTCAACCTGGCCGGACGTTCAGCCAAGCGGGAAAGCACCCGCTATGGTGCTATAAAGCGGGCCGTTTTCAATGATCCCGACCATGCCCGGACGGTAAGGGAAAAAATTGAAGAAATAAAACCGGAAAAAGTTTTAATTCTGGGCACATCCAGGCGTATGACAGAGGTTATAGCCGAAAATCTGGGCCTGCCCAAGCCCACCTTTATTTACAATATTGAAGATGTTTCCGATACCGATTCTATAAAAAGGGCCCTGGCTATAAGGGCCCAGGACAACCGCCATGTGATACCGCTGCCTACTTTTGCTATAAAAAAAGAATTCCCGGGTTATCTTGTCGATCCGCTCCGTTCTTTTTTCAGCCTGCAGCCCGCCAAAACGGATCATGTCCCCGTGGAGCGCTCCGTGGTCAGACCCATCTTCAGCAACCTGGGCAACTTCTATATTGCCGAACATGTCATTACCGATCTGGCTAAGTTCCTCATTTCAGACCTCCCGGGCATCCACAAAGTGCTTGATATTGAATTGGAAAACGGTAGATCGAAAGTGGTTTTAGAGATAGAGCTGGCTGTCGACCTGGCCCAATTACCGCAAATGCGGCTGGATAAACTCCTCCATGAAGTCCAGCAAACCATTAAGGAAGAAATTGAATACCGGACCGGTTTTTATCTTGATGAGGTGAATGTGCACGCCAAAAAGCTGCATCTGGATGAAAGCCTGATTAAAGATAAAAAAATGTTAAAAAAACTTATCGCCGGTCCCGACAGAAAAAATGGCCAGGAATCTATAAGCTAATCTAACCGAAACCAATCAATCCGCCTCAACCGCATATATCCTTGGGTTACACTGCCTACCACTTACTGACTGCCTCTCCGGTTCATTGATCACTTTCAAGCTCCCGGTTAACAAGGTTGGGGATTTTTTGCCCTTTCAAACCGGCCAGCAGATTTTCAGCAGCCATAACCGCCATCTTAGTCCTGGTTTCAACCGTAGCGCTGGCGATATGGGGAGCGAGGGTAACATTGTTTAGTTCTGCCAGACCCGGGGCCAGCTGCGGTTCTTCTTCATAAACATCAAGGCCCGCCCCGGCTAGTTCATGAGCCTGTAAAGCTTCAACCAGCGCTTGCTCATCAATTACCGGGCCCCGGGAAGTATTGATCAAGTAAGCGGTTTGCTTCATCTGTTTTAACTCCGAACTGCCTATGAGGTGCCTGGTCTGCTCGTTCAGGGGTACATGCAGGCTGATATAGTCAGCTTCCCGCAGCAGGTCTTTTAAATTCCTGTATTGCACTCCCAGCTCTTGTTCTTCTTCCGGGCTTTTCCTGTGCGCATCATGGTAGATTACAGACATTTTGAACCCGGAAGCCCTCCTGGCCACCGCCATGCCGATCCGGCCCATCCCTACAACACCCAGCACCTTGTGGTTTACTTCCTGGCCCAGGAAAAGCATCGGAGCCCAGGCCGTAAATTTTCCTTCCCGGACGTAGCGGTCGGCCTCGACCACCCTCCGGGCGGCAGCCATCAGTAAAGCCCAGGCCATATCAGCAGTAGTTTCAGTCAGAACCCCGGGAGTATTGGATACGGCAATATTTCTATCCGTGCAGGCTTGAACATCGATATTGTCGTAACCGACAGCGCAGTTGGCCACCATTTTCAGCCGGGGTAATTTATCGAGCAGTTCTGAATCGATCTGATCAGTCAGCAGGCAGAGCAAACCATCGGAATCACGGGCCGCCTCGGCCAGTTCATCTTTGGTCAAGATCCGGTCCTGGGGGTTAACCTCCAGGTGGCATTCAGCTTCAAGCATGTCTAAGGCCTGCCGGGGTATCATGCGGGAGACAAATACTTTTTTCATCGCTTTTTTCCTCCTTGCTGTGGAATATTAAGAACCGTCCCCGTTATTCCTGGAGGCGCCAGGGGTGGGTGTAGATGTTGCAGCGTTGGCCCCGGGCGAAGCCGACCAGGGTTATGTTTAAGTTTTCGGCCAGTTCGATGCAGAGCGAGGTGGGGGCGGCCCTGGAGATGAGGAGCTGTATTTTTAGCTTGGCCGCCTTGAGGAGGATCTCCGAGCTGAGGCGGCCGCTTGACACTATGATCTTGTCTTCGGTGGCAATGCCCTCGCGCAGGCACTGTCCCACTATTTTATCTATAGCGTTGTGGCGGCCGATGTCTTCGCAGAAGTAGAGGATTTTTTCCCGGTCGGCCAGGGCGGCGCTGTGGACTCCGCCGGTGGCCTTGTAGAGTTCCGCTTTATCCTGCAGGGAGCTCATCAAAGAAGCCGCCTTTGCGGGACTGATCTGCAGGTCGCCGGTCAGGGGACTGCTGCGCAGGGAATCCAGGGCGTTGAAAAAAACGGTCCCTTTGCCGCAGCCGGAAGTTACAGTCCTTTTGCCGTAGAGCTTTTCGGCCAGGCCCGCTCCCTCTTTGATATCTACTTCCACCAGGCCTTCTTCTTCCCGAATCCGGATTGACTCCAGGTCATCGATGCCCGAAAGCAGGCCTTCAGAGCGCAGGAATCCCAGGGCCAGGTATTCGAGCTTTTCCGGGGTGCAGAGCAGGGTGACCAGTTCGCTGCCGTTTAAGTAAATGGTCACCGGGGCTTCGATGGTAACCAGGTCATCTAATGCTTCAGATTCTCCCCCGCGGATCCTGATAATCTTTTTTTTGACCGCTCTTTCCCTTTTCACTTTCCAGCCCCCATTTTTTCAGGTTCCAAAACCGGCTTTAAAGTTCAAGGCCGTTTCGACTGATCACTTTTTTATACCAGTAGGCGCTGTTTTTAAAATAGCGCTCCTGGGTCGGGTAATCCACGTAAAGCAGGCCAAAGCGCTTGCTGTAGCCAAAAGACCATTCAAAGTTATCCCTCAGGGTCCAGACAAAGTAACCTTTAAGGGGGATGCCTTCTTGAACCGCCTTCCAGGCCTCCCTGATCTAGTGCTGCAGGTAACTGATCCTGGATTATTGTTTGATTAATTCTTCATGACAGGCCTGTTTCCTGCATCGGGATAGGGAGCGGCCATGCCGGGCGCACTATGATAGAGCAGGGAAACCACTCACGTGGCTTCCCCCTCATCAAACCGGACGGGCCCTATTGCGGATGCGGTTGCCCGTCGCACAAACGCGCCCCCGTGAGCCAGGGGGCGCGTGGTTTGCTTTTAAATAAACTTAACTGGACTGCTTCTATTTAAACGCAGCAGCCCTTTTTAAAGGCGCTGATCACAGAGCGCTTGCTTAAGGTTTCGCTGAGGCACTGACAGCCGTGATAACCGGTGGCGCAGCAAACCGCGGCGTGCTCACCGCTTGCGGGCAGCGCTTCCGGCTTGTAATCGACGGCGGCAAAGAGTCCCTTGCCCCGGCTGAAGCTGTCTTCATGCAGGAATCTGGTGCCCGGGTGATCTTCATCCGGACAGGGCCACTGCAGACCCTGTTCGGCCAGGCGGTAATAGGAAATCCCGCTGTATTCGGGGGTAAGGGAGGCTATTTCATCGAATATTTCCTCCGGCCCGGTATAGTCCCATTCAAAGCCGAACCATTCGGCCAGTTCTACCAGGACGGCCCAGTCGGGGAAGACTTCTCCCGGGGGCTCCAGGGCGGTCTGGCTGAGCTGAACCCTGCGCTCAACATTGGTATAGGTCCCCAGCTTTTCGGCAAAGGCCGAAGCCGGAAGGACAACATCGGCCAGGGAAGCCGTTTCAGTCATGAAGATGTCCTGGACCACCAGGAAATCGAGGTTCTCGAGATTCTCGGCTACTTTTAAGCGGTCTCCGCCGCAGGCCACCGGGTTTTCGCCCATGATGTACATGGCCTTGATGCTGGAGTTTTTCCTGCCTTCAAATGCTTCCGCGGCCGTCATGCCGGGGGTTTCACTGATTTCAACACCCCAGGACTTGGAAAACTTGTCGCGAACTTTTTGATCCTGAAGGTGCTGGTAACCGGTTATGACGTTGGGCAGCACACCCATATCGGCCATACCCTGAAGGTTGTTTTCCCCGTAGGGCAGGTAAACGCCGGTTGACTCTTTGCCCACATTGCCGGTCAACAGGGCCAGGTTGGTCAGGGCCCTGACAAAAGCAGCGCCGCCGGTTTCTTCTCTTACCCCTGCATCTGAGACGATGACCGCTTTTTCAGCGGAAGCGTAGGCCCGGGCGGCAGAGCGGACCGCTTCTGCTTCCAGCCCGGTAATCCCGGCTACATGTTCCGGGGTATATTTTTCTACAGCTTTTTTGAGCTCTTCAAAGCCCTCGGTTCTTTTGTCGACAAAGTCCTGATCATGGAGGCCTTCACTGATAATGACATTGGCCATTCCGTTCAGCAGGGCCAACTCGGTGCCCGCCTCAAGGGGCAGGTAAGCCGTCGATACGTCGACCAGCCCGATCATTTCGGGAACGGCGACAACGAGTTTGGCTCCCTTCTGGGCCGCCTCGCGGACCCGGTAATCCAGGATGGGATGGCTTTCGGCCGGATTGGCGCCGATGACCAGGATGGCATCGGTTGCCGCCACTTCATCAATAGTGTTGGTGGTAGCGGCATTACCAAAAGCGTCCATCATGCCGTCCACTGCAGAAACATGGCAGTGCCTGGTATAACTGTCAACGTTGTTGGTGCCCAGGGAACGGATCAATTTTTGGAACAGGTAGCTGTCTTCGTTACTCGATTTGGGCGAACCAAGCCCCATCAGGGCATCGGCCCCGTAACGGGACTGGATGTCTTTAATATTATCGATGATATAATCGAGGGCTTCTTCCCAGCTCACTTCAACAAAGACCCCGTTGCTTCTGACCAGCGGGGCGGTAACCCTGTCGCGGCTGTGGACGAAATCCCAGCCGAATTTACCCTGCACACAGAGATGGCCGCGGTTAACCGGGCTTTCCTGATCAGGGCTGACCCCAATCACTTCGTTATCCTTGATATGCAGGTTGATATTGCAGCCCAGGCTGCAGTAGGGGCAGACGGAAGGAACACTTTCAGTCTGCCAGGGGCGTCCTTTGCCGGTCACATACTTGGGAATCAGGGCCCCCACCGGGCAGTTGTCGATACACATCCCGCAGAATACACAGGAAGATTCTTCGATAGGATCTTCAAAACCGGGGCTGACATTGGTGCCGAAACCGCGCTTGGTAAAGTCGATCGCCCCGGCTCCAACCACCTGCTGGCACTTGCCGACGCAAATACCGCAGAGGATGCACTTGTTCATATCACGCAGGAAGAAAGCATTGGTATCGTCATAGGGCAGGTCCTTGACCGCTCCAAAAAATTCAGTGGAAGCAACCCCGTACCGGTAGCAGTAGTCCTGGAGCTTGCATTCACCGGTCTTTTCACAGGTGATGCAGTCCAGGGGATGATTGGCCAGCATCAGGCTTAAGTTATTCTTGCGGGCATTGATGACCCGCTCCGACTCGGTATGAACCACCATGTCCGGGCCGACTGGAGCGACACAGGAAGCCACCAGGGCCCTGGCCTTCTCCACTTCAACCACGCAGATCCGGCAGGCCCCGTTGGGGGGCAGTTCCGGATCCTCACAAAAAGTTGGAATATCAATTCCCAGCTGCCGTGCGGCTTCGAGGATGGTCGTACCGGGAGCCACCTCGATTTCTTGTCCGTCTATGGTTAATTTAATTGCCGACATCAGCTTCACTCCCTACACGAGTAATCAATATGCAATCCTGGCGACATTTTTCTATACAACTGCCGCAGCTGGTGCAGAGGTCCTGGATAATTTCATGGGGCTCTTTCTTTTCGCCCTTGATTGCTTCCACAGGGCAAACCCTAACGCAAGCCCTGCAGCCGGTGCAATTTTCCTGATCAATCCAGTACTGGAACAGCGGCTTGCAGATACCGGAGCGGCAGTATTTTTCGTTAATATGCTCTTCATATTCATTTCGGAAATAACGAATGGTGGTTAAAACCGGGTTCGGACAGGTCTGTCCCAGACCGCACAGGGCGCTGTCCTTGATGCTGTGCGCCAGGCTGTCCAGGGTATCTAAGTCCTCCGGTACTCCTTCCCCTTCGGTGATCCGCTCCAGGATTTCGAGCATCCGCTTGGTGCCTTCCCGGCAGGGAGTACACTTACCACAGGATTCCTTCTGGGTGAAACTCAAGAAGTAATTGGCCAGGTCGACCATACAGGTCCGGTCGTCCATGACCACAAGGCCGCCGGAGCCCATAATTGCTCCCGCCTTGGTCAGGGAATCATAGTCGATAGGCAGGTTAATCTGGTCTTGCGGAATACACCCGCCCGAAGGTCCGCCAGCCTGAACAGCCTTGAATTCGCGGCCGCCCTGGATTCCTCCGCCAACATCGAAAATAATCTCCTCGATGGTGATACCCATAGGCACTTCGACCAGGCCGGTATTGCGAACTTTCCCGGCCAGGGCAAAAACCTTGGTCCCTTTACTGCCTTCGGTCCCGATCTTCTTGAATTCTTCTGCTCCCCCTTCCCTGACAATCTGGGGGATGTTAGCCAGAGTCTCTACGTTGTTGATCGTGGTCGGTTTGCCAAAAACCCCGACCTGGGCTGGAAACGGCGGGCGAGGACGGGGCATACCCCTTTTGCCTTCAATGGAAGCCAGTAGCGCTGTTTCTTCCCCGCAAACAAAAGCTCCTGCGCCCTCTTTAATATTCATTTTGAAGTTAAAATCATAACCGAGAATATTGTTGCCGAGAAAACCGTATTCTTCGGCCTGCGCAATAGCATCCCGAAGCCGCTTGATTGCTAGCGGGTATTCAGCCCGGCAGTAAATGTAACCTTCATCGGCCCCGCAAGCTTTACCGGCAATCAGCATGCCTTCTAAAATAGCGTGGGGATCGCCTTCAAGGATACTGCGGTCCATGAAAGCTCCCGGGTCACCCTCGTCAGCGTTACAGACTATGTATTTTTTGGGGCCCGGCGCCTTGTTGGTGAACCCCCACTTAACGCCCGTGGGGAAACCGGCACCGCCGCGGCCACGCAGACCGGCATCTTTGACTTCGTCGCAGATAGCCTGGGACTCCATCTGGAGGGCCCGCTTCAGGGCCCGGTATCCGCCGCGCATAATATATTCGTCAATGCTTTCGGGGTCGATAACGCCGCTGTTGCGAAGAACATTAAATTTTTGCTTGGAATAAAAGGGGATGGTATCGTAAAAACGGGCCGGGGCTTCTACATCCGGGCCCTTGTAAAGCAGGCGTTCAACGATTTCCCCGCCGATCAGGTGCTGATCTACCAGTTCAGCCATATCTTCTGTCTTCAGGCGGCAGTAGAATACTTCGTCCGGGTAAATCACTATAATAGGCCCAACCTCGCAAAATCCGGGACAACCACCCATTACCAGGCGGTATTTATCCCGGATTCCCCGGTTTTCGAGCTCTTCGGTCAGTGTTTCTGCAATCTGATTTGAGCCAGATGACAGACAACCTGTAGCTCCACAGATCATTATGTGCTTCTCATACAATAGCTTCTAACCTCCCTTTCCCTGGTTAAGTCGATTAACTAATCACAAATTTTTCATCCAGGGCAACTTTTTCAATGATTGCCTTGCGTTTATCGGCGCATTCCTGGTTTTCATGGCAGATTGGACCCTCCACACAGCACTCAACGAAATCTTTGCAGGGAGTGTCCTTGGTATGGGTACATTTTTCGCAACAATGATCGACAAACTTCTCCATCGGGTTACCTCCTACTCTTTATTCATAACTCTCAAGAATATCTTTGACCTTGTCCGGCGTTAACCGCCCATGTGGGTCGTCATTGATCATGATAACCGGCGCCAAAGCACAACACCCGATGCAGGCCACTTCTTCCAGGGTAAACCTTAAATCCTCAGTGGTATCGCCACTTTCCACATCCAAAGTCTCCTCAATCCGTTCGGATATCTTAGGACTGCCCTGAATATGGCAGGCCGTGCCCTTGCATACCCTGATAATATTGCGCCCTCGGGGTTTTAGTTTGAACTGGGCGTAAAAAGTGGTAACGCCGTATAGACGGCTCAAAGGGATACGCATCCGGCGGGCTACATGTTCCATTGCCGGGCGCGGCAGGTAGCCGAAATGTTCCTGCACTTTTTGCAAAATCGGGATGACCATTTCTTTCCTTCCCAGGTACGGTTCAATAATTGAATCTACCTGGCTCACATCGATGTCCTGGTTGACGGCCGCAACCTCAGCCTCACTGCTCAAATCACTTACCTCCTTATTGTTTCTTATCTAAGTATAAACTTAGTTTTTACCTGTGTTTATTATTCTCGTTATCATAGATAAATCCTGCTCATAAATCGAGAATTTGAGAAAAATAGAACATAATCATCCTTGTAAACCAATCTAAACCAAACGAACCGGGGCAAAGTTGTTGCCATCAGCGGCCACAAAACGGTATTCCACCCCGTTTTTTATGCCCTGGTAGATGTAATCTCTGCCTTCATCATGAACATGGCCAAAGACGCAGATTCTGACCCCAAAGCTTTCGAGGAGCCGGGTAAAATCGCTCGGCTGGTTCCGGCGGTTATAAGGAGGGAAATGCAGGGCAACAATAATATCCTTAAAAGACTGCTTCCTGGCACTTTCGAGGGACAGCTGGAGACGCTGCACTTCCCGGAGGTATATTTTCTGATCCTGCTCATTGTCAAACCCCTCTTCACCCGGGCAAATCCAACCCCTGGTACCGCATATAGCCCAGCCCTGCCAGGTAAAATGATCGTTTTGAAGGGCAAATAGAGAGCCGGGAAGCTGAGCCCGAACCTTTCCAATCGAAGACCACCAGTAGTCATGGTTACCCCGGATTAAAAGCTTGCTGCCCTTCAATTCTGAAAGCCACATCAGATCAGGCAGGGCTTCCGGTAAACGCATAGCCCAGGATATATCTCCCGGTACGATGACTAAATCGCTTTCTTTGACCAGGTAATTCCAGTTTTCTTTTATTTTTTGGTCATGCTTTTCCCATTCAGGCCCAAAGATATCCATCGGTTTATCCTGTCCATGGGAAAGATGCAGATCACCGAGCGCATAAATGGCCATTGTTATACCTCGCCTGTAATATTCACCTTTTAATCTTACTAAATCAAAGGGTGAAAAGCAAAAGTAACTTTTTTCAGCTCATTGATACTTTTTCTATTTAAAATTAAGCTTTGCAAATATTTTCATAAAATGATAAAATATCTTTGCGAGTAGTAATGCTATTCTAACAAGATGAGGGAGGTTCTCCAAACTGTGGAAAAAAGTAATCCCAGAAGACCCCGTCGTTATTTACGCAGCCGCATTACGCGGAAACTGATCCTGGACACAGCTTTAGACGTTTTTCTCAATGAGGGCTACGCCAAAACTACTATAGCTAAAATCAGCGATCAAGCTAAAGTAGGTTACGGCACGGTGTACAGTCACTTTAAAGGCAAAGATGATATTTTGAACAAAGTTGTTGATAACGTGCTGGTAGAATTCTATAACCTGCTTGAAGTACACTTTGCGCCAAAATCAATGGATGAAGCCCGCAATGCTTATTACGAATTAGTTTTGACCTCTTTCCGCCTTGCGGAACAGCACCGCCCGATTATGAAAGTATACCAGGAAGCGCTCGGGCAATCTGAATCAATTGCCGCCCACTGGTACGGTATCAAAAAGCATTTCATTGATAACTCCGCCCGCTCTTTCAATTACGCCCAGGAAAAAGGATTTGCCAAAGAGTTTGATATTCAACTTGGGGCCAAAGCTTATATCTTGCTGGTAGATCGTTTCATCTGGGAAGTCGTTAATGAAAGGGAACAAGATCTGGAAAAAATCGCTAATATGATCATTGATATGACCTTTCATGGATTCTTTTATCCACCAAAGAAGAGCAGAAAAACCAGATCATAGGTACACCAGTGGTAATAATGTCAAAGTAAGTTTTTAAGGCCAGGCGGCCCACAAGGCGATGCAGGGGGATAATGAGGCTCAATGCACATTCTGTGCAAGCTCAAGTCATGGAAATAATCCTGGTTTCGGTTATTATGATGTCAACACGCCGATCCCATTGATCGAGGGGAATACCGGGAAGAATTTGCATTTCAAAAGCCAGGGCCACTAGCGGCACCCCGGGTTTTAGGCGTTCAAAAAAGCGATCGTAATAGCCGCCGCCGTATCCGAGCCTCCCTCCCTCGAGATCAAAACCAACCCCGGGGACGATCAAGAGGTCGATTTTTTGCGGTTCTAAGGGGCGCAGTGTTTCCTCGCCGGGTTCCGGTATATTGTAGGCTCCGGGAACAAGGTCCTGCTCAAAATCTTTAATTACCGAGGGAATCAATTCCTTCGTTTCAGGTACAGCTTTCGGGGCAAGCGCCAGCTTACCCCTTGTTATCGTCTCTTCAACCATCGGCCTCGTATCAACCTCACTGCCAAAAGATATAAAAAACATTACCGCGTTTGCATTTTTGTAAGCCGGGAGGTTATACAGATTTTCAGCAATGCGGGCGCTTTTTTCGGCAATTTCTGCTTCGGTTAACCGGTCACGCTCGTGGATTATTTTTTTACGAAGTTCCCTTTTTTTCTGCTTCATCACTGCTAATAAGCCCGGGCAAAGTATACGGAGTGCTCGGCTTTTTTATCGCACACCAGGCAGGTTTCATACTCTTTTTCCTGCTCGAATGGAATACAACGGATGGTAGCCTTGGTATCGTCTTTAACTTTTTCTTCGCATTCGGCATCACCACACCAGGGTGCGAGGTATAAGCCGCGTTCTGTTTCCATAATCTTTTTAAATTCTTCGTAATCCGATCCGCTGCGGGTATTTGCCTTCCTGAACTCAAGGGCTTTATCTAGCATATCGTTTTGGATGTCTTCCAACAGGCGGGGCAGATAAACTGCCAGCTCTTCCCTGGCCATGCTGATCTTTTCCCCGTTGTCGCGGCGAACCACAACTACTTTGCCCTCTTCCAGATCCCTGGGGCCGACTTCAATCCTTACCGGTACTCCGCGCATTTCCCAGTCGTTGTATTTCCAGCCGGGTGAGTACTCTTCCCGGTCATCGAGCTTAACCCTAATTACATCTTTGAGCTGATCGGCCAGTTCTTGTACAGACTGCAGTACTTTTTCGCGGTCCTTCTTGCTCAGAATAGGCACAATCACGGCCTGGTAGGTTGAAATACGGGGCGGGATCTTGAGGCCGCGATCATCGCCGTGGACCATGATTAAAGCTCCGATCAGCCTGGTGGATACTCCCCAGGAGGTCTGCCAGACATACTTTAACTGATCGTCCTGGTCCAGGAATTTAATATCGAAGACCCTGGCAAAATGCTGGCCCAGGTTGTGGGAGGTGCCTGCCTGCAGGGCCCTGCCATCGCTCATCAAGGCTTCGACTGTATATGTGCGCAGGGCTCCGGCAAACTTTTCACGGTCCGTCTTGCGTCCAACCAGGCAAGGAACGGCCATTTCAGTTTCGATGCATTCCCGGTATACTTCCAGCATTCTAAGGGCTTCTTCCTCGGCACCTTCTTCGGTCCTGTGGCAGGGATGCCCTTCCTGCCATAAAAACTCAGAGGTGCGCAGGAAAGGGCGG
>SL_8KL_010_SEDDRAFT_10001176_pt1 | contig 22738 bp, 23 predicted proteins | sample SodLakKL_010_SED_4_FD_11160 | JGI IMG/M metagenome (IMG submission 11160) | reverse complement strand
GATTTGAGCAGAGAAGAACAGCTTAAAGCTCAAGGTGTTTATTATGAAGAGGAAGACGACGGCATCCCAGGATTCACTTCGACTCTCCTGTTACTGGCAGTAGTCATAACCGTGGCGATCTACAAAAAGAAAAAACGGTAAAGTACAACCAAGCGAGTAGAAGAAAACCACTTTCCCTTTCTCTCTATTATTTTAAAACAGCATTCAGAATATATTGAAAATGAGATTTGTATACAAATTGGCGTTAGGTTCCCATCCCTCGCATCTTTTTTCGAAAAAGATGCATCAAAAAATGTAGGGCTTTCAGAGAAAGCCCTTAACAAAAATCTTTTCAAAAAGTGAGCAGAATCATTGATCCTTGATAAATTTTCAATTTTCTGAACGATAGTGAAGAAGTTGACAAAAGAGGGAATTTTACGGGCAAATCGGCGTTAGTTTCCCTTCCCTCAAATCTATTTTTCTGACCTCTGTTTTTTCTATCGGCTAGCAACCAATCTTACCGTTAGACTATTTGTACCGTCTAGTGTCATTTAAAAAGTTTCAACTTCTACTATAATCCATAAATATTATAGGGAGCAAAGAAGATGAAAGAAATGAGTAAAAAGATGAATTATGGTGACTATCTTAAACTAGTGTCCGGAATCTTTTTCATTATAGTGGCAGTAGTGATTCCTATGTATTTGGTTTGGTTACTTTTGGGATCAACTAGTATTATTGAGATGATTTTATTAGGTGCAGTAGTTGTGGCGTGGGTGCTTTTCGTACCTTGGAACTTGCCTATAGAAGATTGGATTGGAGATTTTGTGAAAAGATATAGGAGTGATTGATATATTATATCAAAAGAGAATTTTGTCTTATCATTTATTATTTTATGAATTCATCACTTTAGTCCGTATTTCATTCCTCTTCTTCCACATTCTCTAATATTTTCTCCACACAGGACTGAAGATTTTCGTTTGATATATTTATATCCTTGACTTTTTCCAAACAAGATAAAAAATCCTCAAGTGACTCATCCCCCTTTGAAAGAGAAGTATCTTGCCTCAATAGAGTTTCTTTGTCCAACATGTTACCGGATGAGAACTTGAGTAGGATTCGAAGTAAAAATATATAAATGATTTGGTACAATACTAAATATTGGTTGTTCTACATTTCAAATTCGATAAAAGATCAACAACGTTAAACTAATTACCAACGTCCTAGATATGATTTTAAGAAGATGTATAAGCTGGAATGCAAATGTATGTTAAAAAAAGAAGGAAAATTTGTCCTTGGAGAGGGTAGAGAAAAACTACTTAGGCTGATAAATGAGAAGGGTTCGATATCTGAAGCAGCGAAAGAGATGGATATGTCCTATAGACACGCCTGGGGGAAAGTTAAAAAAATGGAAGATGTCATTGGAAAAGAAGTGATTAAAAGCCAAAGAGGGGGAAATAAAAATAGAGGTTCAGTTTTGACTCCAACTGGTAAAAAACTACTTTCAAATTACCAAGAACTCAAAAAGGAACATAAAGGCGAAGTATACAGAAACCCCTCTCTAACAGTGGACGGTATCATCAGACAAAATGATAAGTTACTGCTCATAAAAAGAAAAAATCCTCCTTTCAAGGGAACTTATGCTCTGCCGGGCGGGTTTGTTGAATATAACGAAACTGTAGAAAAAGCTGTTGTTAGAGAAGTGGAAGAAGAGACTGGATTGGAAACCGAGATCAACAAATTGATCGGAGTTTATTCTTCTCCCGATAGAGACCCTAGAGGCCATATGGTCTCAACGGTATTTTCCCTCGACATCATAGGCGGCTCATTGAAGGGAGGGAGCGATGCGGAGAAAGCTCAATTTTTTGATATTAGCGAACTGCCCGAGCTGGCATTCGATCATGGGTATATAATAACTGATTTTCTAGCCCTTCATGAGAAGTGATCAAAATTTTCTTTTTCCTCTTAAAATTCCCATTTAAAGAGAAATTATTTTCAAGATACGAAAATATTATAAACTATCCTTCACTCAATTCCAATTAAAAATGGTCCTTAAGATAAGATTGGAGATGATCAGGGCATGGGTAAAAAGAAAAACAAAAATATAGCTAGAAAGAGGATCGAAATATTATTTGAAGAAGCAGAGAAAGCCGCTCTAGAGGGGGAATTACAGAGATCTGATCGATATGTAGAAGTTGCTAGGAAAATAGGCATGAGACATAATGTATCATTAAAATCGAAATACAAAAGAAGGATTTGTAAAAAGTGTTATTCTTATCTTCATCCTTCCAAGACTTGCAAAGTAAGAATAAAAGACAGCTTATTGATCACTAAATGCTTGAAGTGCGGCACTATTAACAGATTTGGATACAAGGATTGAATTATTATTCTTATTTCTCAACAAATATATCATAAGCCGTATGAGATTCCGTCGAGGAATAGGTTCGTACTGTTCTCTTTTCCAGTACCTTAGAACTAAAACCCTCTTCATTTATCTTCTTTCTCAATCTTTCCAATGATGTTTCCTCTTCTTCAACAATTTCATAATAATGGATTGTACCTTCCTCCTTCACAGCCGAAAGTGCCGCCCTTATAAAACTTCTAGAAGAATGTGGGAGGTTCATTATTATTCTATCACAGGTCAATTCTGGAGCGATATTCTTAGCGTCACCTTCAAAAATCGTGACCAAATCTTCTAGATCATTTTTCATTACATTTTTTCTCAAATACTTTATAGCGTCCGGGTTCAAATCTATGCTGTATATGTGTTCAACTTCTACATTTCTACCTATCAAAACGGTGTAGGGCCCAACCCCGGCGAACATATCTAAAACAACTTCATTTTTCTTTGTCTTTTCAACGACCCTCCACCTTTCCGTCGCTAATCGGGGTGAAAAATAAACACTTCCAATATCGATTTGCAATTCGGCCCCATGTTCCCTGTAGGTAGTTTCGGTCTTCTTATCTCCTGCTATATGTTCAACATCTCTTTTTCTGAACTTCCCGTAAACGCCTTTATCTTCAAGTACTGTATTTAGATTTTTATGGGTTTCAAGTATCGACTGCCCTATTTGATCTTTATACTCTTTTATTTCTTGAGGGATCTTCACAAGAGCGATATCGCCTATTATGTCATAACTTGAAGGGAGATATTCTTCAAACTCTTCTGGAATGTCGGCTAAATTCTTGTAATCCCTTTCCTTTTTACCTCTCTCTTCTATCTCCCTTTCTACAATTTCATATTCAAACTCGTCTAATTGCGACTTTGCTTCTTTTTTAAGCGGGATTAAGAGATAGCTGTCTTCAGAATCTATCACTCCTTCTCGATACAGTAGATCCTTTTTTAAGAGTTCTTTTCTGATTTTTTCTCCTTCAATTTTTGGAACTTTCAAGCAATCCATACTAGAAAGGTTATAAACAGGGGAGAATTAATATCCATCGGTAAGTTGGAGATGACAAATAAATCTAAATTTTCTACTTTTTCTTCGTAGTTAGACGATATCTAACTCTAGAATCCTCTAGGCTTTCCGTTAGCTCGTTAATGATTTCTTTATACTCTTCTGGAGTTTCATAATCTTTAGCAAAATCGTACTTTCCTACCACGGGGTCAAAGCCCAAATCTCTCATCATGTCTAATATCTCTAAAGGACTAGTTCCATCGCTATGGAAGTAAAGTTCGATATACAATCTCATAAAATTTAGTAGTAGTTAAAAACTTATAAATTTAACGACGTAATATTTGCAGGAAATTTTACAAAGATCCCTAAAATTCATTTCGATATCTGAAAACTATAAATAATCGAAAAAGTTTTTCTCCATTTATCATCTCGACAATGAGAAAATCTTTCAACCCTGAAGACTATAGAGGTAGATAAGATGGGAGAATTGACATTCATCGGGTTAGGTCTTTACGACGAGAAAGACATCAGTGTGAAAGGACTGGAGACCGCAAGAGAGGCAGATAAAGTTTATTCAGAGTTCTACACTAGTAATTTGGCCGGGAGCAGTATCAAGGACATCGAAGCTCAACTAGATAAGAAGGTGAGAATTCTGAATCGAAAAGAGGTAGAAAACGAGGCGATACCTCTTGCTGAAGCGAAAGAAAAAAGTGTAGTCTTTCTTATTGCTGGCGATCCGATGGCAGCTACTACGCATATTGATCTGAGACTGCGAGCTGAGGAGGAAAACATTAAAACAAAAATAATCCATTCTTCATCAATATTTTCTGCTGTTCCTTCCCAATTAGGGTTACAACATTACAAGTTCGGCAGAACTGTAACATTACCATTCATTCAGAGCGAAAAAGATTATCCACCAAGTCCATATCAAAATATAAAAGAAAATAAAGAAAGAGGATTGCATACTCTTGTTCTCCTAGATATAAATTCTGAAGATAAAAGATATATGAAAGTAGATGAAGGAATCGAAGCTCTGTCATCTCTCGAGAAAAGACTAGAGCAAAATGTGATGGGTGATGATACTCTGATCGCTGGGTTAGCAAGAGTCGGGAGTGAAGAACCAGAAATAAAAGCTGATTATCCGAGCGAATTAAGTTCACATGATTTTGGAGAAGGTCTTCACTCCTTGGTGGTATTTGGAGATTTACACTTCATGGAGATCGACTCTCTGATCACCTTGGCTGATGCCCCGCAAAAAATAAAAGAAGAAATTTGAAGTCAAGGTAACTTTTATATATAGGACTTCTTTCTAAATCTTATCATGAGCTGGGCAGTAGGGATCACCGAACCAATAATTATCGAAGAATGATCCACTCATCCGCCCAGCGTATGGTTTTTATTACTTTTGGAGGATAACGGCATGAGTGAAAAAAATGAACGATTCAAACCGCTAGCCAAAGACACGCCCCTTCCAGAAAAAGAGAAAGAGATAATCGAGTTCTGGGAAGAGAATAACATAGCAAAGCGAACGAGAGATAAAGAACGAGAAAAGAAATTTGGGTTTACAGAAGGACCTCCAACAGCTAATGGATTACCACATATAGGCCATGTCAGAACTCGTGTAGTTAAAGATGTGTATTTGAGATACAAGACTATGAAAGGATACCAGATAGTTCCAAATATCGCTGGATGGGATACTCATGGACTGCCTGTAGAGATCGAAGTGGAAAAGGAACTTGGTATAGATTCGAAAGAAGAAATAGAAGAGTACGGCCTTGAAAAATTCAATGAGATGTGCAAAGAGAGCGTCTTCCGATACGAGAAAGAATGGAGAGATATGAGTGAGAGGATCGGTTTCTGGATCAACTATGAAGACGCATATATCACTATGGAAGATGATTACATAGAGAGTGTTTGGTGGAGTTTGAAACAGCACTGGAAGAACGGCCTATTAGAAAAAGGACACATGGTCGTTCCGTATTGTCCTAGATGTGGAACACCTCTCTCCAGTCATGAAGTCGCCCAGGGATATAAGATGACTGAAGATCCATCTATACACATGAGATTTAAGGTAAAGGATGAAGATGCTTATTTTTTAGCATGGACAACAACTCCTTGGACTCTAATCTCGAATCTATTACTGGCTGTGGGTAGAGATATTGATTACGCCCTTATCGAATATGAGGGAGAGAAATATTATCTTGCTGAAAAACTCGTAGATGAGATATTCGACGATGTAGAGATATTAGAAACCATGAAGGGAGAATATCTTATAGGGAAAAAATACGAGCCCATGTTCGATTATGTAGATTCTGATAGCGAAAGTCATTATGTGACACATGCCGATTTCGTGACTCTTGAAGAAGGCACTGGAATAGTTCACATCGCTCCGGCTTTCGGTGAGGATGATTATGACCTTTGTCAGGAAGAAGGTGTAGATCTGGTAAATCCAGTCGATGAAAGTGGAAAGTTTAAGGAGGAAGTAGAAGATTATGCGGATCAATTCGTAAAGGATGCTGACGAGCAAATAATGGATGATCTAGAAGAAAGAGGAGATCTTCTGAGTAGAGGTACAACGGAACATCGATATATGTTCTGCTGGAGATGTGACTCACCTTTGTTAAATTATGCTTTGGAGAGTTGGTTCATAAGGACTTCGTGGGAGAAAGAAAAGCTGATAGATAATAATGAGGAAATATTCTGGAAACCTGAACATTTGAAACATGGCAGGTTTGGAAATTTCCTTGATGATCTGAAAGACTGGTCTTTAAGTAGGAACAGGTTTTGGGGCACACCTCTGCCCATCTGGACATGTGATAATAAACATGAGACCTGCGTTGGAAGCAGGGAAGAATTAGAAGATAGATCTACGGAGCGATTGCCTGATGATTTTGAGTTTCATAGACCCTATGTAGATAGGGTAAATTTAGAATGCCCTGATTGTGAAGAAAAGATGGAGAGAGTGCCGTATGTTATAGACTGCTGGTATGATAGTGGGAGTGCACCTTTCGCTCAATTTCATTACCCATTCGAGAATGAGGAAGAATTCAAAGAAGCTTTTCCGGTAGACTTTATCACTGAGTCGCTAGACCAAACTAGAGGATGGTTCTACAGCCTTTTAGCGATAAGTTCTTTATTGAGGGATGAACCCGCTTACCTGAAATGTCTTACCCAAGGACTTATTTTGGATGAAGACGGCGAAAAGATGAGCAAAAGCAAAGGTAATGCTATCGATCCGAAAGAGGTCATGGAGGAAAAAGGCGCCGACGCTACGAGACTTTACTTCATGACGTCTCCGGTTTGGAACTCTACGAAGTTTAGTAAGGAATTGGTTGAAGAGAAGATAAATAAAACCATCAATACTCTAACGAACGTAGTTTCTTTCTTCATCAACAATGCGAATATAGATGAATTCAAACCTTCCGATTATCAAGTGAACGATGAGATCGACAGATGGCTGCTTTCTAGGAAAAATACACTGATAGAAGAAGTGGAAGAGGGTTTTGAGAATTTAGAACTACATCATTCAGCTAGGAGGATAGAGGCGTTCATAGACGATCTGAGCAATTGGTATTTGAGAAGGAGTCGAAGAAGGTTCTGGGAAGGAACGGAAGAAGAAAAAACGAGCGCCTATAACACCTTATATGAAACTCTAAAGACGCTTGTAAAGGTCATGTCACCTTTCACACCCTTCTTGGCCGAGAGGATCTATAGGAACGTGATATATCCTAATGAAAACAATTTCGAGTCAGTCCATATGTGCGAATTTCCTACGATAGATGAAGAAAAACTTGATCCTACACTTGAAGAAAATATGGAACTCGTCATAGATATCGCCGAACTCGGAAGGAACGCACGGCAGAAAGAGGACATAAAATTGAGGCAACCTTTGAGGGAAGCTATAGTTGTCAGTGAAGATCAGCAGATAGACGAAGCGGTTAAAACATTTGAAAACATACTGATGGAAGAGTTGAACGTCAAAGAATTGACAACAACGGAGGAGGAATCCAATCTGACAGAGACCAAAATAGAACCGAATTACTCATCTATAGGTCCAAAATTCAAGGATGATGCAGATGAGGTCGCTCAGTTGATTGAAAGTTCGAGACCTGATGATGTCAAGGATGAGATAGAGAAGAACGGAGAGGTCGAATTGGATGGATTTACACTTGAAGACGAAGATATAGAGATATACGAAGAGGTAAAAGAAAGATATACTCACAGTGAAGAAAGAGGTCTAAAAGTGTTTGTAAATACAGAAATAGATAAGGAACTCAAAACAGAGGGTATAGCTAGAGACGTCGTTCGGAGAATACAAACTATGCGAAAAGAACTAGAACTGGGCTATACCCAGAATATAAAGACCTACTACGAGGGAGATAAGATTCTAGTAGATGGGGTAAAAGACATGGAAGATTACATCAAGAAGGAAACCCTCTCCCGCGAACTTGAAGAGGGAAGTGAAAGTTTTGAAGACGGGCTCAAGAAGGACTGGTCTATAGAGGGAAAAGAGATCACGATATGGGTGGAACCTATAGAAGGATCTGAAGACGAATCCTTAAATATTTAGTGGCTATTGGAGGAAAAAGATGGCTAAGAAAGAGGAAAAAGAAATGGAAGTGACCAAGCACAATAGTTTGATCAGATTTGATGAAGATATAGAGTATAAAGACCTTGCTCCTATCTTTCCTACCCTTTACAGATTATTCATGGAATTAGCAGATCAATATCCCGAAGAAAGCAAAGAAGAATATACCGAGATGTTAATCAGGCAGAACTTGAAAGATCTCCAAAACAATAGGAAACCCACCGGACACAACAGAGAGGCGCGCTATAGGATGATATTCCCGTTAGACAGAAACCATGTAGAATTTTACCTATACCCTAGGATTGCAGAGGAAGAGTCAGAAATTGAAGAAATAACTGCGGAGATATCCAATTTCCTAGATGAGAACGATCTTGAACACGAGATATTATGGGATGAGATGGAATACCTGATGGAGGAAAAGGATTAGTTTCATCTTTACTGTTCAAAAAAATTTTTACACACATTTACAATATCATTTTCTGCGGTATAGTCGAAATCTTTAGGTAAATTCTTTTTATATCTTTTATAGTTAAAGCGCTTATCAGCTAATATTATCAGTGCACGATCGGTTTTGCTTCTGATAGGGCGGCCGGCAGCCTGTAAAACTCTATTCATCGCAGGATAAATCCTTGAATATTTATATCCCTTCTCATCACCGAATTTAGCTGTATAATATTCCTCCAAGGCCTCAACTTCAAGGGACGGAGGAGGAAACGGAATCCCTACTATCATCACAGATGATAATATGTTGTCCCTGTAATCTACGCCTTCAGAAAGACTGCCCCCCTGGACCCCAAGTAGGACCCTATCATCGCTTTTTCTTAAATGTCCAACTAATTCCTTTTTCTCTCTTTTAGAGTGTTCTCTCTCTTCTATGATAAGATCTTTTTCCAGATGAACCATATTTAGTCTATCATATATGCGGTTTAACAAGTCATAAGATGGAAAGAATACAGCCACATTTCCAGGAGTATTATTTGCGAGGTCAGCTATCGAATTAGCGTAAGCTTGATACATGTTCAATCCTCTCTCTTTGTAGGCCGTGGTGAGATTATCGAGGCTAACGATCTTTCTGTTTTTCTCTGGAAATGGAGAAGAGTACTTCTCAGTTTTCGCCTCTTCAATACCTAAAATATCCGCGTACATCTCACCGGGATGGAGAGTACCACTCATCAAAACCGCTCCAACAACTTTATTGAAAACATCTCCACTGAATCTTGAGGGATCCATCAATTTTACGTTTATCCTGAGAGGCGACTTCTCTATCGAACGAAAGATCTCTTCACCTTTTTGTTTCCAGCTGTTCAAAAAAGAGTAGACTCTCATTGGAGCTGTAGCAGACGCGTCTTCTTCGACTAAATCTGTAGCGACTATCTTCAGATCAGCTAGAAGATCATCGATAGAGTCATATTGAGATAGACCTCCTTTGAGTGCATTCTTTATTTTAACATCTAAAAATTCTTTTTTTATCCTTTTCTCTTCTACCTCAATCGAAGTCAATTCACTGGAAAGCCTTCTCATAAAGCTACTAAGCGATGAAGAATAACCACGGAGCAAGGAGGAGGCTTCGTCTAGTATCTCCACAGTAAGGCTTTCTTCTAGATTACCCCTTATCCTGTCTGGAAGATTATGTGCTTCGTCTATGATCAGTATAGCATCTTCAAGTTCCATATCAAGAAGATCGAATATTCTTTCCCTGATATCTGAAAATATATAATTGTAATCACAGACTATTATATCGCTTTTTTTACCCGCTACTAGCGCACTTTTGTGAGGACATACATCAAAGGATTCACACAAACGTACTAATTCCGAAACATGTTTGGTCTCTTCTCTCAGTTTGTCCACAACCTCTGACATCTTCTGGTTGAAAAGATTACACCTGCTTTGACCCTCACCGCTGCAGAATTCCTCAAATACAGGATAAGGCAATTTGGATGCCTCTCTCAAGCACATGTTCTTCTTTGAGATAACATCTATAGCCTTGACATGTTCTGGCATGTTTTTTATAGTCTCTATTGCTATATTATGTTGGGATTGTTTACTTGTCAAGAAAAATATCTTTTGATCTTTATCCTTTTTTCTCACAGCCGGAGGAAGTACAGCGGCGGTTTTACCGATGCCTGTCGGAGCATGAGCGATGAGGGTTCCTTCCTCTTGGAAAGTCTTTTCCACATCTTCTAAAAATTTTTTCTGCCCTTCTCTTATATTTCTAAACGGAAAGAGGCTATCATCAGTGGAAAACTTTCCGTCACCATTTGAAAAGAAATCAAGTTGTTTGTCCTCTCTCTCACATCTAGGACAAATACGTTTTCCGTTAGAGATCTTCAGCAGTGTATCACAGTTTTCGCAGAAATAATCCATCATTTTACCCACCCAAACTCTCCTTTTAATCTTTTCGCTCAAAGAACTCTGATAAAAAGAAAAAATCATAAATAATGAAGCTATCCTATCTCACTCAAATAGAGGCATAAAGTATGGAATGCAACAAAGAAAAGAACCGTGAGAAATGTGATTGCTCGTACCCGGGTTGTCCTAGAAAAGGAGTATGCTGCGAATGTATAGAATATCATTTGGACAAAGATCAGCTCCCGGCCTGCGCTTTTCCAGACGACGTGGAAGAGACTTACGACCGCTCTTTTGAGAAATTTATTGAAGTATACGGGTGAGTGTCTACGTGAGAGTGAAGAGTATCTTAGGTAGAGGACACTCCTGTAACGTTTTCTTTGTTGAAGCGGAAGAAAACTTTTTGGTAGATGCAGGAATGAGCTTGGCGGATCGGGTCAAAAAAAGTATCGGTGATTTGCATGTTGACAGTATAGTTCTCAGCCATAGGCACATAGATCATGTTGCGGATGCAGAGAAGTTATCAGATGAATTGGATGCACCTCTTTATGCTGCGTCTAAAGAAGCAAAGGCCCTGCGAGAGGGCGATGATATGAGCATACTCTCCAGCAGCTTCGGGAAGAATTTCTCACCTCTAGAGATCAAGACTTTAAAGATCGATACTTTTTCAGGATTTGAAGTTCTATTAACACCGGGACATACAGAGGAAAGCATATGCCTTTACCACGAAGATGAAAAGATACTCTTCTCAGGAGATACAGTTTTCGCTAACGGCGGGGCGGGAAGAACAGACCTGCCTACCGGAGATAGGAAGAAACTTCTAGAATCTATCGGAAAATTGAACAAACTTGAAGTAAATTCGATGTACCCCGGCCACATGTCTCCTGTAGATGGAAATGCTGGAGCTCACATTGAGCAGTCTCTAAAAAATCTAAATATGTTTTGAGTGATATCATGGAGTTCAAATGTAAAGAGGATGAATGTGAGAAGGATTGTTCGCCTTACATCATATCTACCATCAATGAGGTGCTAAAAAACGGAGAATGTATAGTCTATCCTACGGAAACTCTCTATGGTCTAGGTGGAGACCCTTTCAGAGAGGGGATGATGCAAAAGATAAGAGATATCAAAGAAGCGCCGCCCGATAAGAAGATCTCTTTAGCTTATACTAGTTTGAATCATGCCTCTGAATTCTTTGATATACCAGAACTTGCATGGAACCTTGGAGAAGAGTTCTTGCCTGGCCCACTTACTTTAGTCATCGAAACCCCAGAAGGTACGGAAGGCATCAGGGTACCAGATCATCCCTTGGTACAGAAGATCATAGATGATTTTGGACCTATCACATCTACCAGCGCTAATATCCACGGGAGGCCCGCCCCTCAAGAGATAAAGACTGCTAAAATACAGCTTGCTGGAAAAGTCAAACTTTACGTGAACTGTGGCCGATGTAAATATGGAGAAGGAAGTACTGTTGTAAAAGTGAGTGAAGAAATAGAGGTTTTGAGAGAGGGCGTTATAAAGAAAGAAGAAATCGGTGATAAGGTTGGATTCAGAGACGATTAAAAAATATATAAGAGCTGGAAAGATAGCTAGAAAGGCCCTGGAGGAAGCAAAAGAAGCTTGTGAGGAAGGAGTTAGTTATTTGGAAGTGGCAGAGGAATCAGAAAGAATAATACGTGATCTAGGTGCGAAACCTGCCTTCCCTACGAATATAAGTGTAAACTCAGTCGGTGCACATTACTCGCCGGTAGAAAGAGATGATAATGAATTCAAAGAAGGAGACATTGTAAAGATAGATGTTGGATGTCATGTAGACGGGTTCATAGCCGATAACGCTTTAACATTGGAAATAGGGACGAATCGTAACAAGTCATTGATCAAAGCTTCCGAAGAAGCTCTGGATATGGCGATCAAAACCATCAGACCAGGGGTGAGGACCCGAGATATAGGCAAGAATATAGAGAGAGTCATACAGAACAGGGGATTTAACCCTATATCTAATCTTACAGGTCATGAATTGAAGCAGTACACTCTGCATACAGGGACCTCGATACCTAACGTCCCTAAAGGTTGGAAGAAGATAAAAAAAGGCATGGTATTGGCTATAGAGCCTTTTGCAACTGATGGAAAAGGAAGAGTGGAAGAGGCTGAAGCAGGAGATATCTACAGATTGAAAAAAAAGAGAAATATCGATGGAGATGATCTTGAATTCTATAATTGGATCGATGAAAACTTTGATAAATTGCCTTTTGCGGGAAGATGGTGCAAAAGATTTGGTAATGAACACAAAAAATTGCTGAAAAGGTTGAGAAGGTTTGGAGCTGTGATGAATTATCCCGTACTGGTTGAAAAAAAGAACGGGATCATAAGTCAACGAGAACACACCGTTATCGTCACTTCCAAAGGTTGTAAAGTAACCACGAAGATTTAGGTTTTCACAAATCCCAATAATCTTTCAGGATATCTTTCAGATCATCAACGGTCTCAACAATTTTCTTTTTTGGATCATAATCTATATCACTTATCTTCTGGTCGGAAGGTAAAGGAATATCTAAGCCCAAAGTACCGATGGTGATAGCTTTCCAGCCTTCTACCACTCTATTTCCGTAGCCAGATAACATCAAGTCGATATAACCAGCTTTAGTTTCCCTAGCCATACTCCTGCTAATTTCTCCTAGATATTTAAGGCCGCGCATGTCTAAACCCAGATCAGTCAATGAATCTGCGTGATGAGGATCAGAACCTCCGTTCCGTATAAATACATCAGGAGAAAATTGTTTGACCACGGGTTTCACCACTTCCTCTATTGCGTGATGATAATCAGCAGAGTTGGAATCTCTAGGCATCGGGATATTGATCTTGTATCCCTTTCCTTCGGCCTCTCCGATCTCACTTATATAGCCTCTTCCAGGATAGAGTGTAGCGGGATCCTGATGCATGGAAATGAAAAGAACTCGGGGGTGTTTCTCAAAAATATCCATGGTCCCGTTTCCTTGATGAGCGTCTGTGTCGAAGATCACAACATTTTTTCCATCATCGAGTAAATATTGTGCCGCAACAGCTACGTCGTTGAATATACAGAAACCTTCGCCATAATCAGGTCCCGCATGATGAAGACCACCAAAATTTATAGCGAAGTCTTTTTCTTCCATGGCTTTAGCGGCTTGAAGACTACCTCCGACTATTCTACGAGCCGCGGCGGGAGTGCCCTTTTTGACTGGTGTATCCATAGTTAGAGACCCACCAGTCTCTTCTTTTTCTTTTACTTTCCTGATATATGCGCTTTCATGTACTGTTTCGAGGACCGCATCATCTACTGAGGGGGATTCCACAACCTCTACTTTAGAATCCATCTTTTCCTCTTTTTTGACCTCTTCAACGAATCTAGAAAACCGTATAGGATTGAATGGATGAAACTTTCCGAAACTGTAATCGCCGTATTTTTCGTGGTAGAACAACGGTACCTTATCCAACTTTTTTCCTCCTTTTTTTAGCCTCTATATGAGCTCTTCTAACAGGTTCTGGCATCTTATATTTACAATATTCCCTGACTATCTCGACAGCTTGATGATGCGAAACATGATGACCAGGTGACACATATATAGGGTTTTTTGCCCTATCACCCTCCAAAACGGCATGACCTATCAATTTTCCGTTTTCTCTAACCTCAGATACACGGTCGTTTTGATTCACTTCCTCAACTAGTTGACCACATAGTTTGCTCTTCGCTATACCTATAGTAGGAGTTCCTGTTTCTACTCCCAAGTGTGAGGCTAAACCTACACCCTGAGGATGCAATATACCATTGCCATCTACCATCACGACATCTATTTCCGTGTTAATTTTATCTAATAACTTAAGAAACAGAGGTAATTCTCTAAAGGCTAAGTAGGTGGGGATATATGGAAATTTTATTTCAGATTGAGCAGTAAAAAGCTTTATTTCTTCCCCTTCCTCCCAAAGAGAAAGAGCACCATATGCCTTAGGATAAGAATAAGAAACATCTACCCCGGCTATTTTGTCCCTTTTGTTTTGGAACTCTTGTAGAGAGATTTGTTTTTTAACACTTAACTGAATTTGTCGAAGTTTTTTTAATGGCAAATTAGAATCAAAATCGGAGAAAAGGATTTCCTCAAAGTTCTTCACATTTCCTTCCTTGATCTTGACTCCTTCCTTTTCAAGTAAATCTTCTTTTTCGTCTTTACCTTTTGCAAAACCTCCTAAAGTCCCATCTGATCTGACCACTCGATGACATGGCACCTTTGGAGCATACGGATTTTGGTTCAACATCTTTCCTACCGCTCTAGAAGCTATTTTGTCACCGAGAGCTTCAGCAAGTAGTCCATAGGTAGATACTCTTCCTTCAGGTATCTGAGAGACGAGGGCATAAAAATTTTCTCTGAAATCATCTACTACTTGAAGATATTCCATATTTCTACCCTTATTGAGTGCCTTTTAAAATCGTTTTCGCCGCGGTATAGTTATTAAGATAACTTTGAGTAAAGTTAAATATCTTTACCTTTTTCCTCTGGTTAATCAAAGAAGGGCTTGAGATGATCGAAAAAGGAGAAATTGTGGAATTGTGGACAAGGAATGAAAAGCTTCTCTGTCGTGCAGATGGTGAGACCAAGAAGATTCCCGGTATAGGTGTGATAAATACTGAGAGGATTATAGGTGCTGAATGGGGCGAGAAATTAGACCTTGGAAAAAAGAGCTACTACCTTTTTCAACCTTCGATAAAAGACATTCCGGACTTGATAGATAGAGGCGCTCAAATAGTATTACCAAGGATTGGGGGTCTCATTTCGACCTATTGTGATCTCACCTGTGGAAGGAGAGTGGTGGAAGGAGGGGCAGGGTCTGGTGCGCTAACAGCCGTTCTATGTCAAATGGTTCGTCCCAAAGGAGAAGTTATAACTTATGAAAAGAATAAGAGTTCGATAAAAAAAGCTAGGAAAAACTTGAAGAAACTAGATTTAGACGAGGTCTCTACAATCAAACAGGGTGATGTCACTAAATCTGTAGAAGAAAAAGAAATCGACGCCTTTATTCTAGACATACCGGAACCTTGGAGAGCCGTAGAGATGGGAAAGGACACCTTGAAAAATGGCGGCTTTTTTGCTTCCTATATCCCGACGATGAATCAGTTGGAAAGAGTTACTAAAAAATTAAAAGCTCAAAACTATATCGACATTAAAACTTTCGAAAATTTGGAAAGAGATGTTGTGGTAAAAGAAGGAGCTGTTAGACCATCTTATGATATGTTGGGTCACACAGGATACGTAGTTATCGCCAGGAAAAAATAAAATATTTCTCAAGAATATAGAGTCAATCATAACACTTATATCTTTTATTTTTATTCCCGGTTCAAGAGGTGTAAAACCATGAAAACCACGATAGGACAATTATTGCAGGACAAAGCTGAAGAACATCCAGAAAAAGAAGCTGTTATATTTGAAGATAGAAGGATAACATATGAAGAACTCAATGAAAAAGCCGAAAGGTTGGCTAACTTTTTGATGAAGAGAGGGATAGGAAGAGATGATAAGGTTGCGATTTATCTGCCTAACGTTCCCGAGTGGATAGTGGCTTGGTTCGCTGTACCAAAGATCGGTGCAGTCGTGGTCCCAACAGATCCTTGGTACAAAGGCGGGGAGATAGAATACATGTTCAATGATTCCGATACCAGAGCCGTGATCACTACCGATAAATACGGCAAATATAACTTCTTAGAAGTTCTAGAAGATAAAAAATCCGAGTTAGATAAACTGGAAACGCTCGTGATGATAGAGGGAGAAAGTGAAGAATTCGAATCTTTTACTTTTGAAGAAGCTTACGAAAAAGGAAAAGATTGGAGAGAAGATGAAAAGTATTTGAAGAGAAAGGAAGAAACTGAACCCGACGACGTGACTTTTATCCTTTACACTTCAGGAACAACTGGGAAGCCCAAAGGTGTTATGCTCTCTCATTATCAGATCGTTAAAAATGCACACGATCAGGGTGAAATATTAGAAACTAGTGAAGGTGATAAATTGGTTATACCTGTACCGTTTACCCACTGTTTCGGCAATGTGATGAGTATCACGCTTATGACTGTTTTCGGAGGGACGATGATACCCTTGGTAGATTTCGAGCCCCATAAAGCTTTAGAATTGGTTGAAAAGGAAGAAGCAACGATGATACATGGAGTGCCGACGATGTTCATAAGAGAACTCGAGGCGTTGAAAGAAAAAGATTATGACACAAGCAGTCTTCGAACAGGTATAATGGCAGGTTCTAGTTGCCCAGTTGAGACGATGAAGTCAGTGATAAATGACATGGGATGTAATGTTCTGATAACTTATGGATTAACGGAAGCATCGCCAGGGGTCACTATGACAAGAATGGACGATTCTATCCAAGACAGAGTTGAAACAGTAGGAACCGTGATGCCCGATCAAGAGATCAGGATAGTTGATGACCAAGGTGAGGAAGTAGAGATAGGTGAGACTGGGGAGCTTGTTGTCAAAGGATACAATGTTATGAAGGGATATTATAACAAGCCTGAGGCTACTGAACAAACCATCGAAGACGGATGGCTTCATTCTGGAGATCTAGCAAAGATGGACGAAAGAGGATACGTAGAGATCGTAGGCAGGAAGAAAGATATGGTGATCGTTGGCGGTCTGAATGTGTATCCTAGAGAGGTCGAGGAATATCTTATAGAACATGAAGAGATCCAGGAGGTAGCAGTGGTAGGTGTACCAGATGATGAGCTTGGTGAAGTTGTAGCCGCTGCGGCCGTTCCTACAGAAGGTTCAGATATAACTCCACAGGATGTTGTTGATTTCGTCTATGGTGATATAGCTAGTGCTAAGGTACCGAGATATGTGGAAATAACCGATGAGCTGCCTGTTTCTGGAAGAGGAAAAGTTCAGAAATTTAGATTAAGAGATCAACTTGAAGAGAAAGTAGAAGAGGGAGAACTAGAAAAGATCGTACCTACAGCGGTAAAACAGAGGTAATGAAACCTTTTTCTTTTCTCTTTTTAATGAGATAAATTTGAAAGCAAGTTTAAAGGCAAACCATTTATACACACCTTTAATAATGTGAGACCGATGGAATGTCCACGATGTAAAGCGAAGATGAGTTCTAGAGGGAGATGTTCTAACTGTGGTTATACGGTCCCTAGTATGAAAGAAAACAGAAGTTCAAACACCTCAACTATGATCGCGAGTTTATTCACTCTTTTAGCGGTTATACTTTTTATTGTCTATTTAGCTATTAATATAGGGTTGTTAATCTGGTCCGTTGAGTGGATAGTTCAAGAAACATTAGCTTATCAGGAGTTTGACTTTTATAATTTGATATTCATTGTTATTCCCATACCGGTAGGAGTAATTTATGTTACGGGTCAATGGTTTGCTCTTTACTTTCTTTTCTTGGTTTTTTCAGTCCTCGCCTCATTATTCTATATATTTTATTCTAGTAGAAGTGATTTCCCATCTTATATTAAAGACGTGTTGAAGAGAAATTTTGAGAAGATTGAAAAGGAAAACGGCCATACTTCCTCCTCTGTGTTAAGACTTGTTACTATTTTCACTGCATTATTATTTTTTAGTCAGACTTACTTTATACTTTTGGAACTATCTGGTATTTCTCCAGACTTCCCCGAGCCACCCGATATATTATGGCTAAGAGTATATAGCCTTTTAAGAGCCTCTGTATGGGAAGAAATTATTGTCCGATTCGCCTACATCGGAGTACCCATGGCCTTATACGGATTTTTTAAAGGTAAAAGAAAATCTAAAAAGTATCTACTCGGAGGATTCGGAACAGATGAAAAACTTGCGGTTTATCTGGTAGTAATTTCTTCCGTTATCTTCGCTTTAGCTCACCTACCTGGTTGGGACATATATAAGATGCCCCAAACATTGATCCCTGGGTTCGCTTTCGGGTATCTATTCATCAAAGACGGTCTGCATTCAGCCATACTACTTCACTTTTTTTGGAATTTTATGAATATACCTAATTTATTGCTAGATATACCTAACTTTGAGAACATCTTTGTTCTTTTGATGTTATTTTGGATGGGTGTAGGAGTATATTACAGTTACAAATACTTGAAAATTTTCATAATTTGGATGCAGGAAGATTCAGAAACTGAGAAGAAGGATAAAATAGAGCACCAGAAAGAGAAAGAAGTGAAAGATCATACTGCAGGTGTCACCATCGGTTACGTCTGTCAAAGTTGCGGTTACAACAAAGCCGAGTATACTAAAGATGGAAAGCTTAGATGTACTAGATGCGGTACTGAGAGCGATCCGAAATCCCCTCTAGTTCAGCAGCAAAAAAAGCTGCTTCAAAGTGATAATTGGCCGCCCTCCTGAGTCTTTTTCGATATTGAAAATCGAAAAGATTTATATCCATCGGGTTTCTGCCGAACCGATAGGATGCCAAATGATGTTAAGATAGATATCGATAGGAAACTCTGCACTGGTTGCGGTATCTGTATAAAAATTTGCCCAAAAGATGTTCTCGATGAATCAGACGATCTGAACCAATACGGTAATCATTTTCCAGAAGTAATAGCTAAAGATGAATGTATAGTTTGCAGACAATGTGAATTATATTGTCCCGACTTTGCTATAGAGGTGGAAGAAAGATGAAAGAACTAGGAGAATATTTTATGGAGGGAAATATAGCCTGTGCCGAAGGTGCCTTAAGGGCCGGATGTGGTTTTTATGCCGGTTATCCTATCACACCCGCATCTGAAGTGATGAATCATTTATCGAAAGAATTGCCTAAAGCCGGAGGACGATTCGTACAGATGGAAGACGAAATAGCAAGTATCGCTTCCGTAATAGGAGCCTCTTGGACCGGTCTGAAATCTATGACTGCGACAAGTGGACCAGGTTTTTCTCTCATGCAGGAGAATATTGGTTATGCCGTGATGACTGAAACACCCTGTGTTATTGTCAATGTCCAGAGAGCAGGTCCGTCAACAGGACAGGCGACTAAGCCGGGCACAGGGGATGTAATGCAGGCTCGATTCGGAAGTCAAGGGGATTATGAGATAATCGGTCTCTCGCCTAATTCAGGTCAGGAGATGTTCGATTTTACCATTAGAGCTTTCAATCTCGCCGAGAAGTACAGGACTCCAGTTGTATTATTGGCTGATGCAGGAGTCGGCCATATGAGAGAAAAAGTGAAAATCCGGGATGATGTAAATACGGTAGAGCGAAGAAGACCGAAAGGTGATGAAAAAGAGTACTTCCATACCGAAAGAGAGGACCACATACCTCCTATGCCCAACTTCGGAGACGGAGAAGAATTGTTGGTTACAGGCTCTACACATCTTGGAGATGGGACTCGGGACACATCAAGCTTTGAGGCACAAGACAGATTGGTTAGAAGATTAGTATCGAAGATAGAAGATAACCGCGAAAACATAGAAGATTGGGAGGAAAGAAATGTGGAAGGTGCTGACCTTGTCGTGGTCTCTTATGGTTCGATGTCTAGGCCTGCTAAAGGCGCAGTAAAAAAAGCGAGAAAGAATGGGTTCGATGTAGGATTTTTCAGACCAAAAGTTATGTGGCCTAGCCCCGAGAAAAGATTAAAAGAGATAGGGAAAAGTTCAGAAGTATTACTTGCTGAATTATCTCTTAGAGGTTATAGGATGGAAGTCGAACGAGCGGTTCCTTCTAAAAGACTTCACATCTATGACAGATTGAATTCACTCCCAACGATAGATGAAATCTACGGTAAGATAAAAGAGGTGATCGAATGATAAAAGCTAAAGATATAAAAGAAAAATATATCAGAAGACATCCTTCGCCGTTTTGTCCAGGTTGTGGAGGAGGGATGGTACTCAATGCGATGTCTAGAGCGGTCGAAAAGAGTGAAGTACTAAAAGAAGATATCGTTGCGGTCAGCGGAATAGGATGCGCCGCATGGATTCCCTCACCTCATTGGAGGGTAGATACTCTTCACACAACACACGGTAGAGCGATAGCCTACGCAACAGGAGTTAAAATAGGAAATAGAGACTTAGAGGTGATGGTAGTTTCTGGTGATGGTGATTGCGCAGGTATCGGCGGTAATCATCTTCTTCACGGAGCTAGAAATAACATAGATTTGAACGTGCTCATGATAAATAACGGTCTCTACGCCATGACTGGAGGCCAGGTAGCTCCAACTACAGAACATGAAGAGAAAACTTTAACCACGCCCTACGGAAATCCTTCATCTAGTTTCGAAGCTGCGGAAGTAGTAAAAGCTGCGGGAGCAGGACACGTGGCAAGATGGACTACTTATCACATGAAAGATCTCATAAAGGAAATTAATAAAGCAATCAATACTACCGGTTTTTCCTTTATAGAGGTGCTCACTCAATGTCCTACCAGGAAAGGGAAAAAAGAAGGGATGAGCGGATTAGAGATGCTTGAGTGGTATAAAGAAAATACTAGCAAAGAGGAAGACAGTGATAAGATATTCGTGGGAACTTTATCCGAAGTGGATAGACCTGAACTTACAGAGCAGATTTACAAACAGATCGACGAAGTTCGAGGTGACCTAAGATGATGAAGATTCGGATAGGAGGTTGGGCCGGACAGGGCACTGTAAGAGCAGGAACCATCCTCGGGAAATCTTTGTCTATAGAGCAGGGTTATCATGTAGCTCAACAGAGGTCTTATTCTGCAGCTGTCAGAAGTGGTATAGCCTATTCGGATGTGATCGCCGATGAAGAAGAGTTAGACGAACTCGTTATAGACATCCCTGATTATCTGTTGGTAATGTATCAGGATACTTTGGACGAATGGGGATATATCGCTAGAAAAACGAATTCACTCATTGTGGACAGTTCGAGAGTGGAAAAAGTTCCGAACATATCCGGATCTGTTTATGAAGTCCCTGCAGGAAATATAGCAGAGGAAATAGCAACATCTAAAGCCGCAAATGTTGTATTGCTCGGATCACTCGCCGGGATCTCTAAAGATATAGACTTGGAAGCGTTAAAGAAAACTGTTAGAGAAGAGTTCCCTAAAAAGTATAGGAAACTCAATATAGAGGCACTCAAACAGGGATACGAAAAGGTCAAAAATCACTATTAAGTTACTCATCCCTGGACAGGTAGGGATAAGTGAAAGCAGTATCTTAAATTTGATTTTATCACTTTTTTCTTCATGTGAATTTAAATATCACCTCTTATGATTGGACAGTACGATGAAAGTAAATATCGAGGATAAAGGAAGTATTGAAGTACCTGAGGGTAGTCAAGTTTCGACTGTTGTAAAAAAGCTGGACCATCATGTAGATTCTGTGATAGTTCTCTCCGATGGAGAACCAATACCATTAGACGATGAAGTAAAAGAAAATATGAAGCTCAAGATTCTTCCTGTTGTTTCTGGTGGATAGGTTCACGTTTTGGAAGTTTTACTACACTAATAATATTATCATAAAATTCTGGCATTATTTCGAAAACGATCAGTAGAAGAACGATCAAAACTATCATAGAACCTGTTTTTGCTATCTCATTGTGAGCTACATCGAAAGAAACGATATTTTCATAAGTGAGATAGATGATCATCACATTTCTAGCTACATTAGCGATGTATACACTCGGTATGACGATCAATAGACTGATGATCTTTGGTTTCAACTTTGCCTTTGTCGCTGTTATCAGACCAGTCGCTGCTGCCATAACCTGAAGACCAGTACAGGCTAAAATGATAGCGATACCACTACCCTCAACGGGAATAACGATAGATTCGGAACTCATACGATATAATAGAGAATTGGTAGGGTAATAGGTCGCTCCAACAGTAAACTCATAGCCGAGCAGATTTGTAAAAAAGACGGTATGTACCGTAACTATCCTAATCAGGAGTCCAGTTAAGAAAGGTATCCTCTGAATTCCAAAATATATGAGAGAAGCGATGGAAATACCGCCGGCAAGAAAGCGCATCACTTCAGGGTCTTCTCTCCACTTTTTTGAGAGATATTCATTGTATCCAAAATAAGCAAAAAGAGGTAAGGCTATAAAAGTCAAGCCTGCGTTGAAATAATCGTTTATTCCTAAATAATGGGGGACTTCCCCTACCCAAAAGATTCCGAGTAGAACATATCCAGATATTCTAAAAAGATGTTTTTTACGCTCCCAAGAATAACCTATCAACAGAAGGATAATGCCAACCCAAAGTATTATTTCAAACACAAAATCCAATTTGATCGCCTCTTGATTTTATTAAGCTGTTATATCATTAGAAGAGTCTCAAATAAAAGCATTGTGGTTTAAGAGGTAAAAGGAGTATGGAAAGGCATAAATACCTCTTGCTATTAAGAATTTCAACGAGCAACTGACGGCCATAGCGGTGGGGAAACACCTGGTCTCATTCCGAACCCAGAAGTTAAGTCCACCAGCGTGCTCTGTGGTACTGTGGTGCGC
>SL_8KL_010_SEDDRAFT_10001175_pt1 | contig 22738 bp, 13 predicted proteins | sample SodLakKL_010_SED_4_FD_11160 | JGI IMG/M metagenome (IMG submission 11160) | reverse complement strand
CAAAAAAAAGAAGACGATTTAGCAGTAAGAAAAAAATTGCTAAGTGAACTAGACAAAAGCAAAAACAACCTCAAAAACTCACTAGAATATGTACATGAAAGGGAAAACAGAAATGCATCAAAGGTAATCCGTAAGGTTCTAGATGAAATAGATATGTTCTCTAACGAAGTCGATCTTTCAGAGATGGGGCACCATTACGCATTTTTCGATCCGAAAAAAAGAATAAAGAAGAAGGATCTTGAAAAAGTGGTAAAATTTGACAAAGATATTTTGGAAACCTGTAAAAATATCACAGAGGCTACTGAGGAGATCCAACAAAGACTGATAGACGGTAAAAACATAGATTTTGAAAAAGAATTTAACAGCATAAGACAGTATATAACTAACATCAGAAACGATTACAAGGACCGCTTGGACTACATAAAAGGGATAGATTCAGAAGAGAAAAGCGATTAAGGCTAAAAAGGCTTCTCGTAATCTTCATGGATGACTTCGTCTCTCAATTCCTCTAGTTTATTTTCTAGATCATATTTTTCTTGTTCAATACCTTCTTTCGCATCTTTGAATGTCTCTGTATCTATTTCACTTCTGGCTAATTTTTTGGACAGGTTGCTCAAATCTCTATCAAGAACTCTTAGTTCTTCTAAAGTTTCCTTATATTCATCAAATTTTTCCTTCAATTCCTCCAATGATTTTTCAGCTTTTCCTATGTCTCCACATTCTAAAGCCGATTCTATCTTACTAGTGTTTATCATTTCTTCCTCATCTTTTAAAGAATTGAGTTCGTTTTTAATTCCATTAATTCTAGTTCTTTCTTCTTTTTTCTCTTCTAAAAGGTTATTAGCTTTTTCTATATTATTGTTTGAGAGGGCTTCTTTAATAAGTTGCGTCTCGAGATAGTCCTCATCTTCTAATGATGAAATTTCCTCCTCTATTTCATCTTTCTGACCACGGTTATCTTCACGACTCTCTCCACCATCATCCACAAATTTTTGAGTACCTTGCTCCTCGAGATCAAGAGGAGACTTGTTCACTGGAGGAGATGGGGAATCACTCTTCTTCTCACCAAACATAAGCAATAATTTATATTTTATAAATTTAAAATATAATATTGATATAAGGATGAGTATAAACACTAATGCTGAAAAATAGAATGTCGCGCCAGGAGAGTAAAGGCTAAGATGATCACCAAATCCTAGAAAAATAGGCGATAATTTTGCCTTCCTCCCTATTTTTTCTCTTATTCCAATAGGGTCCTCATATTTACCCTCAACCAAGCCCTAGCACCTCTTCTGCATTCTTATAGAATATTTTTCTGACTACTTCTTTACTTTTCCAGTCGATATCCATCCTCTCTAACGTCTTCTTTACACCTCCGTATGGAGAATCACTTCCAAACATCATTTTATTTTCGTCAACCATCGGTGAAAGTACCTTCACACGATGTTTCTTGTTGATCGATAAGTCCATGTATATGTTATCCTGTTCATTTGCCATTCTTATCGCATCACTCTGCTCTGTGATCCCTGCATGGGCCAAAATGATAGGAATCTCAGTATAAGAAGGTAACACATGTTTGAGCTGATCGACATACTTTCCTTCTTTATGAGCCGAGTGGATAATTATGGGCATATCCAACTCAACAGCCTTCTCGTAAATGAAATCGATCTCGTCACACTCGAATTCCTGCGCATATGGATGAAGTTTGAATCCTTTCATCTTTAGGTCTATAGCTCTCTCCATCTCCTCTTCCCAATCAGAATGATTCGGATCTATCCTCGAGAAACCTATAAACGGTTCCCATTTTTTTGAGAGTCTATGGATCATATGGTTATCTTTTTTGAAACCATCATCAGGTTCTGTGTTAAATGGAAATATGACCGCCTTTTTGATATTGTATTCCTTCATCTCTTTTGCTAGTTGGATTGGAGAATACCTATCTTCGTCATCAGCATCGATACCGACATGAACATGGACATCGATCTTAGGTATTTTCCATATATCCGTTTTTCGGGAGAACTTGTTAACCATCTGTTTTTAACACCTCAATTGGATAATTTATAAATACTAATTTTGGACCTGTAGATGATTTTTATTCATAGGTAGTCACTCTACATAATTAACTTCATATTTATCAATTTTTTTACTTTTCAAGTAATATTTCAGAAAACAAAGTTCCTTTTAAAGAAAATAATTGCACTATTTGCCGATTTCTAAATACCCCAGTTACTAGATTATAAGAGAGACAAAAATACTTTAAAAAACTCTATTTAGAATGAACCAAAAAAATAAATATCCCCATCTAATTTAATAGTGGGAACCGTGAGAATACCTTAAGTGGAGGAAATAACTGATGAATAAAGCTAGAGCTACCCCAATAGTGGAATTTAATGAAATATATGAATATGAATCAGAAATTAGAGAGAATAGATTTACGGATTTTAGGGAAGGGAAAGGTAAAGTTAAGATTAAGCACAATATGGGTGAGAAAGATGGCTTTGATAACTTTGCTTATTATGATTTATTTGGTTTGCCTCCTAAACTAAAATGTAAAAGAAGATATAAAAAAGAATCTATTTTTAGCTATTCTAAAAACCAAAAAGATAAAATCACTACTGATAAAATAAATTTTCGAGCACCTATTTTAACAGGACGCTTGGTCGTTTTGGATCATTCCGAAAAAACTGATCTTCAGGAGAAACTAGATTTATCCTATAACTTAACAGAACTAAGTATTCCTTCCCAAAATATCCAAGAAAAAATAAGAAATAAAAAGATCTTGACTAAGGAATATTTCTACAATCCTTCTGAACCTGATATAAAGTTAGGTATTGAGGGAGAATTCACAGATGAGAGAAGTTTTGAGGAGATTTGGAATAAAGAAAACGAAGATTATCATAATATTAGTGTTTATGGTGAAAATGCAAGGATAGAACTAATAATTAATTTAGATATTCCAAAAAATTTATCACCCCACACGGGCTCTTTATCTTCTCCTCCACCACCCCCTATTTTAGAGTACTTAACCATTGATTGGCCCTTATCTAACGAAGAAGTAGAACCACTAGATGACCGCCAAGATGAGAATTTTAAATTTGACCCTAAAAAGGAAAAATTAAGATGGGAAAATATTTTTTTCGAAAATGGAACTAATCAAAATAAGAGGGATAGAGAGTTTAAAGCTACTGTCGGATTTGAAATACCTAATCCGGCTATTCTATTTGATATTTCCGAATTATCAGGATCACTTTCAATCGAGCAACCAGGAATATTGTTCTCAGGATCTTATTCTAGAGTATTTGACCCAACAGGTAGAGAAAAAAGTAACAAAATTAAATTAAAAAGCAAAATCATCGATGATTTCTTTTTAGACCTTCAAGGGATATTTAAACAGAAAAATTTTCTTCCTCTTAGAGAGTATCATTTTGATGGTGTGATACCAAACGAACAAAGAATTAATGATATAAAGGAAACTCTTAGGAATAAGGGCATCGAGTTGCATCCTGATAAGGAGAACAATGTCAAAAAGCCTCCTGAATATGAAGATGGTGAATTAAAGGAACGGTCATTAATATTGGAAGGAGAAACAAAATTGGGTGCGGAACAGGCCCTTTTATTAGTTAGGGTTGAAGGAAAAAAGAAAGAAATGGAAAGAGAAATAACAGTGGAAGGCGGCTACAAAGGGACGACTATGCTAGAAACAGGAGAAACAAATGTACTAATTGTTGGGTATTGCCGAAATCATAAAAAAATGACGAATCTTCTGAATAGCATCTCTAGTTCTCTTAAAGAAAAATTTTCGAAAGTCGCAATAGTAGGTTAAAGGTGAAGACAAAATGTATACAAGAAGCGACAAAAATGAAAAAGGTTTTGAAGAAAAAAAATCGGAGGAGGACAATATCGTATGTTGGGAATGCTATGACGAAGACGTTGTTAATGTATGTCATCATTGCGGAAGATTCCTTTGTGAAGATCATACATATATTTTAAAAGATGACCCAGAATTCTCAAAAGGATTGTGGAAATGGAAAAAGAAGTTGAGAGGCCTAGAACATACTGCTCATTGTATAGATTGTATACATCCTCGGTATTCGGTTAGTAAATTAATAAATACATCTATACTTTTATTATTTTTTAGTTTATCATACTTCCTTGTATGGGGGCCAATAGAAGCGGAGATATTGATCTCTGTAACCAGTTGGATGACAATATCTGCTATATTAGGTTTCCTTCTTTTAGCTATTGGTATATCTTCTCACTATTTTTTAAACATAAAAAGTTACAAACAACACCGGCTTAATAGGAAATCTAACGGGACTCTACCATTATTACCAGATCTCGATATTGAACAAAAAGAGAAAATAAATTGTGAATATAATATCGAGAAGAATAAAGATAAAAACAAATATCTTGATATAAAAGAAACTTGCGGTGAATTTCATATTGAATGTATGTTTACTCAAAAAGAAAAACGGAGACATAAAAAGTTCGAAAAACTCTATAATAATACTAATATTCTAGAATGGGATTTCGGCGTATTAGGAATCGATAATACTACACATACCAATATACAGGAGTGGAGTAAGTTTTTCAATAATAAAATTTTTTTAAAACATAAACCTCCCTCACAAAATACAGATCCTGAAAGGGAATTAACAAGATTGGCAAGAGAGCAAATTCCTATCAAATTTAGCACAAGTTATAAAATAGATGAAAAAATATTTGAAAGGAATAACAAACCCTTAGAAGATGATGAGAGGAAAGAATTTCCAATAAAAATTCTACCTAAAATCGGAGGAAAGGGAGATGAACAAGTCCTCACACTTCGATTTATTCCTGAGAGTAATAAATATAATATTTTAATAAAAGAGATGACGATGGACTTACCTGGAGAGCTAGTAGCTGCAGATGAGATAGAAGAAGGAAAATACGATGATAAGAATAATAAAATCAAATGGTCTGATTTGATATTAGAAGACGTGATGGATGATGAAGATGGAAAGGCACAAATAAATATAAGGTTTAGGAAACCCCTAAAGGAAACTTCAGAAATAACAGCTGATTTTGAGATACACTTTGAGGAACATATAATTTCCGGCCTTGAGGTAAAAGAAAATCGCGTATGGATACCGTCTGGTTTTGATTTTATTTCTAAAGGATGGAATGATGGGAGTATCGAAGGGGGTTTTCCACGTTTCCCTCAAGAGCGTCGTGAGAGAAATATTAACATGGAAAGAAAAACGGTGATATCTGGTAATTTTAATATAGACACTAGTGTGTTGTCAAATGAAAACCAAATTACTAGAAGTTTTTCGATAGAAAAAGATCGTATTTATCCTGACCATCATTCAGTAGAGAGAATTTTAAAATCATTAACTGAAGATGCAGACGTTTACATAAAAAAAGTAGATGAGAGCCCTCCCAGGGTTAGTGAAACAAAGGCTAACATCAAACACCGATATTGGGATATAAAAGGGAAAAAATATTGGAGAAGAAAGGGAGTTTATCCTGTAGATGTTCATCTAGTAGTTAGAGGAGAAGAAAAGTATGGAGAAGATCCCATCCCAAAGGATGGAGATATAGAAATCGAAGTGACAATCAGAGGGAAGACGAGTGCTAGTAAAAATATTGAGTGGGTTATTGATGATATTACTAATGAAATAGAAGAGATTATAAAAACAGATCTTGAAGATTTTGATCATCCTTATGTTATACAGTCAAAAATTAAAGAAAAAACAAAAAAATTAGAAAAAATTGAAGAAAGATTAGAGATGATAGAAGAAGCACTCTATGATGGCACGATGAGTCAGGAAAATTATGATGATTTGAAAGAAAAACTTCTTCAAAAGAAGAAAAACCTTCAAGATGAAATAGAGCAGGAGGAGTAGATAACTGATGAATCAAGATATATATAATTCAAATACTAGAAATGGTCGAAAAAATAACAGAAGAAATATGGATTTTCGGTCTCTAAGTTCTCCGAAAAATTTTTCTTCGTCAGAAGATGAAAAGGAAGAATTAATATGTAGTGTCTTTGAACCACGATGCAAGAGGAAAGCTCAATTTGTCTGTACTGAATGTGGTAAACCAGTTTGTGGTGGAGAATTTTGTAGTTGGAAATTAGAAGAAGATTCCTCTGAAAGTTTTGCAGCAAGTAAGAAACCAGAAAACCCCCATTCTATTTCAAATCCTCCAACTAAAGCAATTTATTGTTCAGATTGTATTGAAGAAATATATAATCCTTCTAGTTTCATAAAATACCTTTGTAATATTTTTAATAAAAAGTATAAGAGAATATATAAAAAATGGAAGAGATTAAAAAAGAGAAGAAAGAAAGGTACGTAAAGGAAGGTAAAGATTGATGAATATTGAACTAGATCCAAACAAGATAGAAGCGGGAAAGAAAAGCGCTTTAGGAATTCAGATACGCACAAAAAAAATCAAAAGGCACGTAACTATCAACTGTAGTTTACCTTCCAATGTAATCCCTAAGGGAAAGACAAGGTTTAGAATCGGATCTATGAAGCCAAATAAAGACCTAGAAAGGACTTTAAAGCTAAAATTTAATGGAAAAACTAACCAAAAAATAAATAAGGAATTAAAAATTAAAATTATATATAGGGACAAATCTGGTAATCCTAAAAAAAGGGAAATAAAAAAGAAATTTGTTATAATACCTCAAAAAACTGAAAATGAAAAGAATATTAAAAACCCGGACATAATATTTGATTTTACTAGTGATGTAGAAATTCCTAAAGATACCTATAAAAAATTGATTTGTGAGATTTCCAATGTCGGTGAAGGAATTGCAAAAAATGTTAAAACAAAATTGACGGGAAGGATTACAGGAGGAAATCAGAAGAAAATAGACATTTTGAAACCTGGAGATACCGAAAATGTTGTTTTTTATGTTAAACCATACAGTAAGGGCGAGCTGGAGTTAGGTATTAATTTAGCGTATCTGAATGAGAAAGACGAATTGATTAGAAATCAAGAGAAAAAATCCCTTATTGTAAAAGAAAGTGAGAAAAAAGAAAAAGTAATCAATATCCATGAGGATTATAGTACAAATGTTGAAGACAATAGTATAAGTATTAAAGACGATAGTACTAGAATATCCGATAGTAGTACTAAGATAAAAGATAGCGCAGTGGTTAGTAGAGGGGAAAAAGATATCTTAGATAAAGGGAAAAAAAGGAATTCTATAGACCAGAAACAAATGAAAGGTGATATAAATAAAACAGAGGACCATAGAACTGATATAAAAGATAGTGTGGTCCTAAACAGAAAAAGCGAGTATATTCAAAAAAGTAAGGAAGAGACTAAAATCAAGTGTGAGTCTTGTGGAAAAAAAATTAGGGCTGACTGGAATTTTTGTCCCTTTTGTAAAAAAAGACAATAAAATCATGAATAAATCTTCATAATCTCAGTCTAGTAGATGATTATTTATGAGATTTAGAGTTAAACCGACTAAATATTAGTAAAATTTCTAAATATGTCACCTTAATTATCTTTGAGTGGTAATGGAGTAAACTTAGGTTATAAAATATTCATTTCGGTTATTTTGGGTTTCCTTCTATTAGAATCTCTTCTTCATTTACTGATTCTATAAATTATTCAAAAATTTCTCTTATTTTCTTCATGTCGTATCCGCAACCTGGACAATGTTTCCACCGGTCATTAACTTCTTTCCCACACTTCGGACAGTACTTTACTTTTCCGTCAATCTTTTCTCCGGTAAAAACGCTATAGTTGAGGGTTAAACTTTCCTCTTTCTCTGCTATCCTCCTTATTATAGAATCCTCCACTTCTTCAGATCCTCTTCCTATGTTTGATTTGAGAGCGATCGAATCCTTCATCTTAGTTTTTCCTCCTTCTTCATCCCCGCCTATATTAGATCTTAAAGCTATGGAATCTTTAAGCTGAGTAGTTCCCTCCGCTAACTTTTCATCTACTTTGTCTCCTTCAATAAGATCTCCACCAACTTTATGGCCTTCGATCTTCTCACCTATCTCTACTTTCGTCTCTCTGAACTCTACAACATCTGCCCTTCTATAGCTCGTTTCTTTCCGGGCTTTTCCTTCGATCACGTACGTGAGAGGGGCAGCTAGATCGATTATTTTCCTATCATCTTCGAGGGAATTTATCTTCTCTATAGCCCATTCTAAGCTCGATTTGATCGGCTCTTCAGTATAGCCTTCACCAACCAAAAGCAAGCTTTCCAATGCTAAAGCGGTGACTTTCTCCTTATCAATCCACCCTTTTTCCATACGCTCTCTTTCCCAGTGATCTCCACTAATCGCGCTCTTAAGAAAATCTGCGGTAGGAGAGAGCTCAGAGGGATCTGCGTGTGAATAAAACAATCCCTGCAAAGCATAAGCACTGACCCATACTTTCTCGTACCAACTACCGTTGGGTAATCTTTCTTTTAAGAAGATATCGACCATGTTAGGATATGATATACCGTACTTGCCCAGTGCTTTAGTGACCAAAGAATTGAGCCAGATCTGATCACTCCATACACCTCTTTTTCTTTGATCCTCTAACAGTTCTATATAATCCTCCATATCACTTTTCGTTTGACCGAGCTCTTTTGCGGCCAGAAGAAGATAGGAAAGCGAAATTATGTCTTGCTTTGTTTGAAATTCCTCCTCAGTCCTAATCAACAATTTTCTCGCTTTATCCTCATCTGTGCAGGAAAATATTCTTATTCCCAATGCCTTCTGTCTCATGTCTTCGGTATTATAAAATAAAGAAATGTCTAATCGCTCACAAGATTTTTCCAAACAACTAACTACTCTATCCTTCATCTGATCGCCTCCTCCGATAAAGCTCTTAAATTCAAGGAAAATCTCAAGATATCCTCGATCGGACCGTTAACCTGATCCTCGAGCTTTTTCTTCAACCATTCAACTACCTCCTCATTTTTATATCCTATGTTACTTAAACAATTGTATATGATCGAAGTTGCTGTGACATCATCAGTCTGCTCGCATTCCCAATGGTCTTTTTTGAGTGCGATCTTTAAACTACTCAATTCTTTGCTCCCATCTACACCTGAGATTGTCAAGCACTCCACAATATAGGCTTTGACCCAATACGGTGTATCTTCATCAATCCTCTCTCTAAGCCTTTCCGCATGTTTCTTTTTATCTAACTGCTCACCACCCAGCATACTCATAACCGATAAAGCATAAGCCGAAATCCAAAGCTGCTTGTCTTCTAAAGCATCGTTTTTTATCTTATCGGTGATTAGTTTTGCCTTCCTCTTATAAAGATCATTCTCAGTCTTTTCATACCTGAAAAGGGTTTCTAAGAGTAAAAGAGAATGGTAAAAATTGTCTTCAGAGTATTTACTACACAGGGTATCGATCCATCTATCGCATTTTCTTTCTTCCATGGTCGGATTACATTCTCGCAATGCTAGGAGCGAATTGGCAAATTTTCTGAAGCCTATAGTGTAAGAACTCTCTATCTTTTTCTCTAAAACCTCATAGGCCTTTTTGATATCTTCATCCCACTCCGATTCTTTCCTTCCCTCCTCTTTCTCTACAAATTTGAACTTGATTTTATTTTCTGGTAAAGGTGGTTTATCGAAGTCCTCCATGGTCGCACCTAGAATTTCAGAGGAAAACTGATCCTTTCTCTTGGAATAAAGGTGTACTTGCCAATCTGCTAGATTTCTACCATGTTTCAAAAATCTTTCAAGCGGTTTTATCTGCTCTCTATAACCTAATTCTTTAATTTCTGGTTTTAACCAATCTAAAAATGAGTTTACGACCTCTATTGCAGAAGTATCTGAGATGTTTCTGTAATGAAAATATCTCTTCATGTCCCTGTTTATCAGAAAGTTCGAGGACATTCCATTTTTTATAGCCGTGTTTCTATTATGTTCAATGCTTATTTTGGGTATTCGACCAATCCTTTCTAATTTTTTTGCCATAGCTTGAAAAAGAGCGGCATAAGCAACAGTAAGAGGCACATATGGATGTGTATCTAAAAGTCGAATCTCAAGGGTTGGTTTATATTCATCGGTTGTCCTATCTTTTTGAGTGAAAGGAGAAACGTCGTAGTATCTACTTTTCTTTCTCTTTTGTTCAAAGGTTTCTTCATGCTCAAACGAGGGAAGGTACCCTCTTTCTATATCCTCCATGGAGAGATAGGGAGCACGTTTTATATTGGGGTTGACTCTCTTCGATGGGTCATAGGTATCCATGCTCGCTCTCACAGAGTTCCATTTAGTTATGTGGTTGTCATGGATCGGCGAATCTGTAGAAATTGCAAATATCTCAGGGACAAATATTCTAAAGAAATTATTCATCCTGAGTTTTTTCTCAGGGGTGTGCGCGTCAATATGATGCTGTTCTGCAAAATATTCTCCAACCCTTCCTTTCGTGAAGGGATTTGCTCCCGTAGCTATCAAGAAAAGATTTTCCTCCCGAGTGGCTTCGATAGTAACGTCCCTTAGTTCAATCAATTGTTCTTCGAGTTCTTCTAGCGTATCACAGACATCAGTAGCTATCTCAAGCTGAGATTGATACTTATCCTGGTATATACCACCTTTTCCGTAGCTCTTGTATTTCTCTGGAATATTATCTAAGATCTTTGAAACTTCATATACTAGATGTCCGTTTTCATTGACTACCTGTATCTCCTGCTCAACCCCATGTCTCAAGATTATCCCTCAATTTAGTTTAGGTAATGAACAGAAATTAATAAAATTATTGGATGAGTATGATTCTTCCTTCATAGAAGTTAAAACGGTTTCTCGTAGTCCTCGTGGATCACATCTTTCCTTAGTTCTTCTACCTTTTCTTCTAGTTCGAATTTTTCACTTTCGATCCCTTTCTTTGCATCTTTGTATATCTGAGAATCTATCTCGTCATCTGCGAGTTTTTTAGATAGGGAAGATAAACGATCATCTAGATCTTCCAATTCCTCTATCGTCTCTTTATATTCATGATACTTCTCTTTCAAATCTTGCAATTCTTCTTCAGCTCTATCTAAATCATCATTTTCCATCGCCTTTTCTATCTCTCTCGTATCTATCATGTCCTCTTCTTCTCTCAAATTTTCCATTTCACTTTCTAACATCTCTTTTCGTTCAGTATCTGAAGATTGGGAATTTATTTTTGAATCTTTAGATTCTTCTTTAGGGGCATATGGTGGTTGATATGAAAACCTATAATCTTCAGATTCTTGGTGATTCTCTAGTTGATCTTTTTGGGTCTCCTCTTGAGAGGTTAAATCTGATGATTCCTCTTCCCCCGTTAGGCTGTCTAGTTTCTCCTTGGTCTCTTCTCCGTACTTACTACTAGGTTTCTCTATAGTTTTCCCTCCAATTAAGACTACTACGATTCCAGCAATAACAAGCCAGTAACCGATATTTGCATGGAATACAAATAAAGGTAATTCGAAACTTTCGCCGTATTGTCCTGATCCAAGCAAAGCAAGAGAATATCCCTCAAAAAGAAGTAATATGGCTAAAATCATATAATTGTATCTTACGACCAACTTCTTACTTTCTGCGGCAGCAAAGAACATGATTAATAACGCTAAGAGAGGAATGAGTAGAAGTAAGCTAAAACCTCCCTCAAACCAAGGAACATTTCCGAGAGCAAAATCCAATCCTGAAAAATCATTAAACCAACTTACGAAAAAACAAATTATTATAAAAAGCCCGCTACCTAGAGTCAAAATCGATCCGATAGAAAAACGTTCATTTAGATTTATAAGAGAGAAATTTTTCTCGCCTCTTTTTTTAATCAATGTATTTATATCCAAGATTATTTTTACGAAAATAACCACGAAGATAAGGAGAGAGAAGAACATACATACATCTCTCGGTATCATTTGTTTTTCACCTCTTTATTTATCTATACGGTGAATCATATTATTCTTTATAAATTCTTTTATCGGTTAACACTTTTAATATGTTTCTAAGTGGACTACATTTTTATTATATCTTTATCTACGAAAATCCCGATTTCCTTATCCCAAAAATTATTTACTTTCATCTATCTTATCTTCCCGAGATGGAAATACCTATATCACCTCTTACATTAGCTCAATTTCAACTATATGGCCTCGTATTTCTTCTCGGTAGTTTTTCTGTCGCTACTTTAAGCGATCTCAAAAGGATGTCCGCTCAGAGAGAATTCACAGAAGTATGGGTCCTTTTCTTTCTTTTCTTTCTAGGTTATGATATCTATACTGGTTATACTCACGGGGGGAATTGGATCCTATATGCGAAGTGGGGATTGATCGGACTCTTTGCGATTTCGGGTTTTACAGGTCTATTGTTTAATGTTGCTCTAGGAGACATGTTTGCATGTCTAGCTGTTGTTGCTCTACTAACCCCTCCATTTATTTTGATCTTCATCTTAGCGCTAAAAATATTTCAGCTATTGTTAGGACCTTTTCTTAAAGTCGGCTTCGGAAAAAAGAGAAGTTATCCGTTCTTGCCTGTGGTCACTTCGGCAACAATATCTACGCTGTTAATAGGTTTTTATATTCTTGATTGGGCAGGACTTTAAATCTTTAATCGAATTTTTATCTCCTAAAACGGTGTTTCATAGTCCTCGTAGATTATCTCTCTCCTCAGTTTGTGACTTGCTTCTCTTCAACCTTTGCTTTCTTCCTCCTGCCCTTTCAGATGCTGCTGAGCTGTGAAATCAGATAGTTAATCCTAGTCATTATAAGAAATGAAATTATTTTTTATTATATAAAAAGGATTGATCTATACTAGAGAAATATCTCACCGGTATGAAACAGGGTCAGTTCCCGTAAGGCATATTGAATTTCTCAAAAGCGAGACGTTTCAATATTTCGGGTTCGTTTTTCTTATCTTCTAGGTCCAGTCTTGATAATTTCAATATCCTAGTATCTAGATTGAATTTCGCCTTTTCAACTAGTCTCTCTAAATCTGAGACCGGGATATCTGAAAGTTGGTACTCAACACTGCAAGCTATCTTAACTGAATGTGGTACATTCTTTGGTCCTACACAAGCCTCCAATTTTTTGAAAATCAAGTATCCAAGTATGTACCTTGGAAGTTGACCTAAGTCTTTTAGAATTTGTTCATTTTCATCAGCGATATGTTTGATGCGGAGCATATCCTCCAGACCAACTTTTTCCTTCTTATTAATTAGGAAATAGAGGTCATCATAGGCATCTCGAGGAAGATTTTTCTTCAATGGAGACCAGCTATAACCACCCGATTTTTCTAATCCCAAGGACTTCGCCATGAAGTTTTGAACCCAGGTTGCATATCCCTCCTGAAGATAGCACATGTGGGGAAAGAGGATATCCCATTTTTCTTTTGCCATCTCCCAGTCAGGAGTGAGCGATGAATCTATATCGAATTCACCCGCTAGCTCTATCATTCTAAGGTTGTTTTCACTTAATTCTTTCCCTAAAGGAGTACACATATCGATAAATCCATGTCCTAGCTTTTCATGACAGACGGTGCTGATTATGTCAGTCCTGCTTCTCGGTTTTTCTAGAAGGTCTTCTATATTTTCTATATTTGAGTGTTTATTCAAAAAGAAGGATCCGTTCAGATAGAAACCTTCACCTGGTAGATTGACACCCTTAGTGTTTTTAGAGATCTCTTTTTCCTTTTCCTTCCGGATGTCTTTTTGTGTATCAGATAATTGTAGATTTTGGACCATCTTTTCTGCGAATTCGTCCAAATCCTCACAAAGGTAAGTAGAAGGCCAAGATCCCTCGAATTCAAACCCCAATTTCTTTTCGAATTCTTCATCAATCCACATCAACTCCTCCTCTTTTCTATCATCAAGATTTACCATCTCAAATCTTGAATCCCTTTCTATTGATGGTGTTTCATCCTTCAAAGAGAAGGCAGATCTTTTTTCTGTTTCCGGGGAGGAATGGCTTCCATCTTCTAGTCCAAAATCCAATCTTTCTTCTACCTTTTCTTCGACTGAGTCGAGCTTGCTTCCGATGTCTTTCCTATCTTCTTTCTTCGATGATTCTGGCAACTTCTTCCCACATGCTGGGCATTCATCGAAATCTAACAACAGGTCTTCACCGCAGTTAGGACATTCATCCATATATTTCTACCTCCTTTGGGCTTTTCCACACATTACTGACGGTTATTCTCAAGTTCTTCCAACATCCCATCAGCTCGTACTCCTATCCCTCAATGATGATAAACCTAATACTCTAATCATTTTTAAACTTTTATCTTCATAATTCTCTAGAGATATCTACCGCATGGATCTGACCTTCATGCTCAACTTCGATAGAAGATCATCTCAAACCTAAACTCTAACTCACTTGATCCAATCTATCTCATTAATCTACTAACCTTAAGAAGTATGTCGGGGACTGGGAATTAAGGGCAATTTACCTGTGAATCTCAATCTCATCTTTACTTTTAAGTTCTCCGCTCATTATCATAGACAGCAGTTTTTATTATCAACAATAGCATCTAACTGCTATGCTATGCTTGATATACAATTCGCCTGCTGTTCTTGATAATTTGTAGAGTGAAAACTGCTGAGTTTAATATATAAAAGATAGCAGACAGAAATGCGATCTTTGGTTACTGGACAGATGGTAAACTGCCGTGTTTGATAAGGATGGGTTACAGTGAGTGGTCAGAACGGCTTCTCGTAGTCCTCGTAGATTATCTCCCTGCTCAGCCTGTTCATCTTCTCCTCCAAGTCAGCCTTCTTTGCTTTGATACCCTCAACTGCTTCATTGAAGGTGTCCCTATCTATTTCTTTATCAGCCAACTGTTCGGACAATCTACTCTTCCTCTCATCCAACTCCTTCAACCTACTCAGAGTCTCTTCATACTCTTCATATTTGTCCTCTAAGTCCGATAAGAGTTCATTGGCTTTATCCACCTCACCTTCCTCTAAGGATGACTCAATCTCTCTAGTATCCAAGCTCTGCTCCTCATCTAACAGTTCTCGGATTTCTTCCTCAATGTCTTTAACAGCCTTCAAATCGTACTTAATGTCCTCCAATTCGGACTTAATCTCCTTATACTTCTCTACAGCATTTTCCAAGGAAGTTACCGAATCTTCATCATAGGAGATGTTTTCGTAGTCCTCCTTTAGACGTCCCACAGTACGGAGATAAACTTTTGATTCAATTTCTAATTTTGAAAGAAGAGAATCTATCTCTTTGTACTGGTCTTGTAATTGATGGTCGAGTTTATCTACCTGTTCTGTCAATTCCTTACATCTCTCTCGACGCTTCTCTTCCTCTTGAATAGCCGATTTGATTTCTGAGTTTAGAGTGTTAAGTTTATTTATAAGATTCTGATACCCGTCCTGAGCCTCCTTCAAAGAGGATAGGTCGTTATCCTTGAAATGGATGTTATCATACTCATTATTAATTTCATCCTTTCTCTGTTTAGAGTCTGATATGTCTACCGATAACTCCTGTGCTTTGTTCAGATTGTTCTCAACTGTGTTAAGTTCATTTTTATAAGATTCTTTCTTATCTTGGAGAGTCTTTCTCTTCTTTTTCAACTCCTCTCTTTGTTCTCTTTCCTCCTTAATCGATGATTCGAGGTCCGATTTTAAAGTTCTGAGTTCATCCAAGAGTCCATTCAATTCATTCTCAGCAGCTTCTAATGAACTCAAATCCATATCATCGTATTCCACGTTTTTGTATCTATTTTCGAGGCTATCTTTCCAATCTTCGAATTTAGAAACATCTAAAGATAACTCTCTTGCCGTGTGTATATTTTCTTTAACCTCCCTTAAGAGGCGCTCAAGACCATGCTTTATCTCCTTGATTGTACTCCACATCTGTTTACAATTCCCCCTTCGTTCTTTTTCCTTCTTTATTTTTGAAATTAACTCATCCCTTAGCGATTTTAGCTGAGTTTCTATCGTTTCATAGTTTAATATTGCTTTTTCTAAGGATGAAAGTTTTAAATTCTCTTCATCACCCCCCTTTTCTTTTTCGTTATTATATTCCTCTCTTATTTTTCTGTATTGTCCCTGAAAATGGGCTGTTGCAATCCCTAAATTTTTTGCTTCATCAACTAAATTTGGTGCTTTTTTTAAAAGATTATCAATTTTTTCTTTAACATCCTTTAATTCATTAATGTTCTTCAATTTCTCTATTTGCTTTTTTATATCTGAGTTCAGCTTTTCTGCTTCTTCAATCCTATTTAGGTATGTTTTCTTTTTCTGTTCTAATGACTTTAGGTCCCTCCCCTCAGGAATAGAAGTGTTTTTAATTTCAGCTAGATTTCTTTGATATTCCTTTCTATTTCCTCCTAACTTTTTATATTCGTCTAATCTATTTTCTACCTTCTCAATAATACTAGAATATTCCATTTTAATTGATTCGAGTTTTAATAAAATATCTTCAATTTTATCATCGAACTCTTCTATTATATCCTTTTTAACCCCTTCGGCTATTCTTCCAAAAAACCAGCCAACAATTCCACCGACAATCATTCCTGGAAACACTGCCAGAGCAGGGGTAGTTATATCTTTAACATTGTACCATGAGATAAAAGGTCCGACTGTTGTGCCAACAAAAGCTCCGACAAAAGCTCCGGGTATTCTTCCATCATCCATCAAAACTCCTGCTACAGCTCCAATGCAAATTCCTATACCCGTCACTGCTATTAATGCCCCAACTAAGCCCCTTATTATAAATCCAATTAACATTATAAATAATCCAGGAAGGCAAAAAACTCCTCCAAAAAACTTCCATGCTACTTTATACTTCATCATAGTATCCAATTCGTTATCCCTCTCTTTTTTCTTTGCTTCATTCCAACTTCCGACAGACACTCCAACAAAAAATCCGATGATTGATCCTACGAGAAATCCAACATACATCCCCATTTTCCCTCCCACGAAAAATCCGATAGGCAATCCTGCGAGTGCTCCTCCAACCAATCCACCAGCCATTCCTCCTTTTGCTCCAGTAGAGCTACTAGCTAATCCTAATGGTAGTCCGAGGAATAACATTCCCATAAGCCCTCCGAAGACCGAATTGATCCCTTCCGCATATTCTCCAGCAAGCATTCCTAAAGGCAAGCTGAAGAGAATTCCAATAAGTATTCCGATACGTACTTCATTAATCGTTCCAAAGATTGTTCCTATGCACAATGCGGCACCCATCCCTCCTATTGCCGCACCGGTTATGCCTCCAATCACAAATCCTGTGAGAACCATAATTAAACCGATGACACTAAGCACTCCAACGACTTTCAACACAGCTTTGTACTTCATGAGATCTCTCTCACCTTAATTAGATTATACTTAGTTAATATTTATGGTAGGTCAAAAAGGCTTCTCGTAGTCCTCGTAGATTACTTCTTCACGTAACCTGTTCAGTTTCTCTTCCAAATCGGCTTTCTTCTGTTCTATCCGCTCTATCGCATCCTCATATGTGGTTCTATCAATCTCATCATCTGCCAATTTTCCTGCCAGAGAACTTTGCTTTTCATCCAAGCCCTCTAATTCCTCTATCGTTTCCTTGTATTCTTGATACTTCTCCTCTAAATCTTCCAACATTTCTCCTGCTCTTTCAACTTGATTCTCTTCTAGTGCTGTTTCAATTTCCCTCACATCTAACATGTTCTCCTCGTCTGTCAGTGCGTCTATCCTTTCCTGAATCCCTTCTTTCACCTTTTGTTGCTGTTTCTTCTGCACCTCTTTTAGTTTCTCCTCTATCTCAGGTTGATTTGGCTCAATAGAAAGCGATCTCTCAAAGCATCTGTTTGCATCATCATACTCTCCTTTCTCATAGTATGCAAGCCCTTTATTGTTCCACGCAAGTGCATGGTTAGGATCTAAATCGAGGGCCTTGTCGTAACACCTTATAGCTTCATCATACTCTCCTTTCTCATAGTATGCAACTCCTTTATTGGACGATGTATCTGCATCCTCAGGATTTAGGTCAATAGCCTTGTCGTAATACCTGATGGCTTCGTCGTACTCTCCTTTCTCATAGTATGCAAGCCCTTTATTGCACCAAGTATCTGCATCGTCAGGATTTAGGTCAATGGCCTTGTCGAAACACCTTATAGCTTCGTCGCACTCTCCTCTTTCGAGGTATGCAAGCCCTTTATTGCACCAAGTATCTGCATCGTCAGGATTTAGGTCAATGGCCTTGTCGAAACATCTGATGGCCTCGTCGTACTCTCCTTTTTCAGAGTATTCAACCCCTTTATTGTACCATGCAACTGCATCTTCAGAATCTTCAGATGTATTCCCCATCTCTATCCTCTCTCATTTTGTTTCTCTAATACGTTTACTATCTTATATGACTTTTCGATTACAAGGTCACCTCATGAATTCGGCTTATAGACTTTCTTTGTTCTCTCTAGAATTCGAGGGTTATTAATCTACGATAAATTGATTCAGAATGGCTTCTCGTAGTCCTCATAGATGACTTCTTTTTGCAAATTGTCCAATTTCTCTTCTAAGTTTGCTTTCTTCCGTTCTATCCCGCTCTTTGCGTCTCTGAAATCCTTCCTGCTTATTTCACCATCTGCCAGCTTCATAGATAAATTGGATAAACGCTCGTCAAGATTATTCAACTCTTCTAAAGTATCTTTAAACTCCTGATAATTTTTCTCCAACTCAGAAAGTAATTCTTCTGCTTCGTTCACTCTCCCTTCATCAAGTACTGATTCTATCTCTCTTGTATCTAGATTTTCCTCTTCCTCTAATAACTCTGACATCCTATCTTCTACATCTTTTACTTTCCTTATAGAGTCTTGAATATCTTCCAAATTACCCTTCATCTCTTTATACTTACCAACAGCACTCATCAATGAATATTTGTTATTTTCATCAACAGATAGATTGTCATATTTATCCTTTAGATTTTGTAGATTGGATACACACTCTTGAAGTTCATGATCTATCTCAGATAAGGTAGAATCTATATCTTTGAATATAGACTCTATCTTCTCCCTCGGTTTGTTTAACTTCTCCCTAAATTCTCTGATTTCCCTGTTTTCTTCTTTTTTCTTCTCAATTGAAGACTCAAGGTCTGAGTTGAGGGTATTAAGATCGTCAATAATATCCCCATATTCTTTCTGTGCCTTTTCTAATGAGTTCAGATCGTTACTGTTATACTGGATATTTTCATACCTATTTTGGATGTTGTCTTTTCCATCCTCAAATTTAGACACCTGGATAGATAAGTCTCTTGCTGAAGCTAAGTTACTTTCTACATCTTCAAGCATACTATCGAAGATGCGTTTTTTATTCTGAATTTTCTCTTTAACTTGTTCAAATCTCTCTCTGCGGTCTTTTTCCTTGTCAATTGAGGTTTCGATGTCGGAATTCAACTCTTCTAGTCCATAAATGATAGATCCAATATCGTTCTCAGCTTTTTTCAAACCTTCAAGTCCCACTTTATCCTTCTCAATTCCTTCATAATTATTTTTTAATTCATCAAACTCTATCTCAAATTCATTAACATCTATATCTAGATCTTTGGCCTCTTCTAGGTTTTCATCTATTCTCTCTACTAATCCATCTATTGTTTCTGATTTGTTTCTTATCGAGTCCCTAAGTTGGTTTTTCTCTTTTTCAATCCTTCTTTCCCGCAGTTTTTTAGCACTTACAAATAGAAAGAGTAGAAAAATTATAGTGATTAACCACCAATAAGATCTCAAAGTCCTATATAATATACCTCTCTGGATCGTTATCTCTTCCTCACTTATTGGTTCTCCATAGAGATCTATCTGATATGTACCTAACTCGTCAAACTCATGTTCATATTCGTATATATCTGTACCTGGTTCCACAACAAATGTATGAACTACTTCATCATCAATAGTCAACTCGACTTCATTTTCAACGTTCGCATGATTGATAATCTCAGCTTCTATGGTTATAGTTTCTCCTCTCTCGATTTTTCTTTCATCGATACTCGCACTGACAATTTCTATTGCCTCTTTTATTTCTATTTCTTTTTTCTCTTCTGTGGTATTCACACTTATCGAATAAGTGTCAGGTGTTTTTTCACTGTAAACCACAGATACTGTCTCAGTTTTTCCCCCTTCAACAACAACGGTATCATCATCTATTAATTTGTCATCAGCATAGAATTCAACATTCCGCTCGCCAGTTTCATCTCCCAAGTTCTTTATTTCTTGTGAAATAGTGATTTCTTCATTCATATACGCTTCTTCAGGGTTTATCTCTAGTTCACCGAATTCAAAATCCGGAGGGGCTTTCAAGGTCGTAAATATCTGTGAGGAAGCTGTATATTCGTTTTTATCATATTCGTATTCCTCGCTTTCGGTCCACTCCACTACTGCTTTAAACTCATATTCAGTGTTGGATTCAAGGTCCTCTATGGTCTCTTCAAATCCACCTAATTCCACCATCTCCTGTGAACCGGTTTGAGTCCAACCCCCAGTATCCTCTTCTCTGTATCTAAAGGATACCTCAACGCTATCTTCGAGCCCAATTTCGATAAGTTCGGCGCCCAAAGTTGCTGATTCCTGTCCTAAATTAGTAGCTTCAACTGTCTCAACCTTAGGGTAGGATACAGTAGTGAAGGCTTTCAAGTTACCTCTAACTTCTTCTTCTCCACCTTCCCATTGCCCAACTGCTTTAAACTCGTAGACCGTGTCAGATTCAAGATTTTCTATTTCTTCTTCAAATCTTTCTTCTTCTATCGTTTTCTCAGAGGTCTCACTCCATTCATCCTCTCTCTCTTTTTTGTACCGGAAGAATACGTTTATTTCGTCCTCCATGCCAACCTCAAGAAGCTCTCCTTCTAAAGTCGCTGAGTGATAAGTTAAATCGAATGCGTTACCTGTTTCAGTATCTGGATAATCGTAAACGGTGAATTCTTCTGTTAAATCTGCCACTTCTGCCTCAAATGTACCGCTTGTTTTTGGGATATAGGTGATAGTGGCAGTCTTTGACTCGTCACTATCTAAAGAGATGGAGGTTGAGCCAATAAACTCACCGTCACTATGGAAAAGGAGATTATGTTCTATAGTTTCCTGCCCAGTATTTTCTACATCTACTTTTAATTCAACTTCTTCCTCAACGTAGACCTGATCTGGTTCTACACTCATATTTGAGAATTCGAATTCGGGAGGTGGTAATTTTTCGAATTTGATGACATTACCCCGGTTATCCCCGCTGTAAACGAAGCCCTCTAATACAGAAAGTGAGTGGATATTATAATCCTCACCATACTCGTCGATATGCTGTTGCTGCCAGAGGAAGTCACCGTTCTTAGCGTTAGCAGCTATGATAGTTTCGTCTTCTGAAGAGCTGTAGATAATCCCATTAGATTCGTGAACAAAGTTAACTCTTTCTTCGTGATGTTCATGCTGCCACTTCATCACGCCGGTTTGGGCATCGGTAGCTATGACTGTATTATCCTGAGAGCCGCTGTACACCACACCATCCGAAACATAAACAGATCTTACCCGATCATCGTGATGTTCGTGCTGCCAAACGACCTCTTCATCTTCAATGTCATAAGCGAGCACTGTTCCATCACTCGATCCACTATACACAACTCCGCCAGATTCGTAGACCCAATAGACCGAACCTCCGTGCTTCTCGTGCTTCCATAATATCTCGCCGGTCTCAGCATTGGCGGCTAAAACAGTATTATCCCAAGAGCCGCTGTACACCACCCCATCTGACACGTGAACAGAATCTACCGTACTACTGTGGTGCTCGTGCTGCCAAATGAGCCCTTCACCTTCATGGTCATAAGCGAGCACTGTTTCATCACCCGATCCACTATACACAACTCCGCCAGATTCGTAGACCGAATAGACCGAATCTCCGTGATAATCGTGCTGCCAAAGTAGTTCTTTGTTTTCAACATCAACAGCTAAAACAGTATCATCCCAAGAGCCGCTGTACACCACTTCACCTAATGCATGAACGTCTCTCACTACTTCATCATGGTATTCGTGGTTCCAAACTATTTCATCCGCAGGATCTCTATCAGTGATAAAAGTTTCAGCATCTGCTACTGCAGTCTCTCCATCATCCCATTCTATCACGGCTTTAAACTCATATTTTGTCACAGTATCCAAGCCTGTGACCTCTTCAGTAAACTCTCCGATCTCTTCTATATTTTGATACTGCGTTTCCGACCAGTCTTCAGAATGTGTCTCACGCCATCTGAAATAAGCATCTACGGATTCAGACCCTTCCATGTCGGTAACTTCCCCCTTCAGAGTCACCGACTCATGACCAATATTTTCTGGTTGACGGGTTTCGACCGGTAGTAATAACCTTTCGAATTTGATGACATTTCCGCGGTTATCTCCACTGTACACGAAACCGTCCGATACAGATAGCGAGTGGATCAGGTACTCGTCCAAATCATCGATATGCAGCTGCTGCCAAAGAAAGTCTCCGGTTTCAGCATCGGCTGCAATGATGGTCTCATCTTCAGAAGAACTGTACACTATACCGTCCGAAACTTGAACAGATTGCACGTCTCCTTCATGATGCTCATGCTGCCATTCCATCACGCCGGTTTCAGCATCGGCAGCTATCACCGTATTGTCATCCGAACCGCTGTATACTGTCCCATCAGAAACATAAACAGATCGTATCGTATCATCGTGATGTTCATGCCTCCAGATGACTTCTTCATCTTCATGGTCGTAAGCTATTACTGTATCATCGTCTGAACCGCTGTACACCACTCCATCGGATTCGTAAACAGAACGTACTCTGCCGGAATGATGGGAGTGCTGCCATTTCATCACGCCGCTTTCAGA
>SL_8KL_010_SEDDRAFT_10001174_pt1 | contig 22750 bp, 26 predicted proteins | sample SodLakKL_010_SED_4_FD_11160 | JGI IMG/M metagenome (IMG submission 11160) | reverse complement strand
AATCCTCTGCAGGACACCATTTGCCTGGGTGGCGGAATTGGTAGACGCGTTGGACTTAAAATCCAATGGTATGTTAATACCGTGCCGGTTCAAGTCCGGCCCTAGGTACCACATTTATCTCTAATTATCTCTGCCAGTAGCTTTTTTTATGAGTGAAGAAGCACCACTTCAAATCGATCATTGTTGTGAACGGCTTGTTGTGGGCTTCTTCGAGGCAACTCTCTAAGCATTTGGCGGTGTAGCTCAGTTGGTTAGAGCGTCCGGTTCATACCCGGAAGGTCGGGGGTTCGAATCCCTTCGCCGCTACCATTTGTGGACCCGTAGCTCAGCTGGTTAGAGCTCCCGGCTCATAACCGGTCGGTCGCAGGTTCGAATCCTGCCGGGTCCACCATAACGGTTCGTTATTTCGGAGGAATACCCAAGTCTGGCTGAAGGGATCGGTCTTGAAAACCGACAGGGCGCGAGAGCGTCGCGGGGGTTCGAATCCCTCTTCCTCCGCCATTGACACTTGTACAGTAAATTGTTAATATTATATTAGTCTTCAATTTTCTAACATCGCGGGGTGGAGCAGTCTGGTAGCTCGTCGGGCTCATAACCCGAAGGTCGTAGGTTCAAATCCTTCCCCCGCTACCATTTTAAGGTCCTGTGGTGTAGCGGTTAACATGCCAGTCTGTCACACTGGAGATCGCGGGTTCGATTCCCGTCAGGACCGCCATTTGGCTCGGTAGCTCAGTCGGTAGAGCAGTAGACTGAAAATCTATGTGTCGGCAGTTCGATTCTGCCCCGAGCCACCATAAGGCACATAATTAAGACGCGAAAGCGTCTTTTTTTATTTACTAAACGTATTTATTTGATGAGTTAATAAAAGAGTGTTTTTATAGAGAGAAGTGGTGAAACAGAAAAAGGGGGTATAATTATAGGGGGATAACATAAATCTCGCCTCTAAACCATGCTAAAGGTTTGATTAATTAGTGAGGAACGAAAACATTAATGATAATAACATTAGGGAACAAGAAACAATGCGAAAGAGGGGTATAGAGAGGGGGTATAATAAACGGCTGTTCGCTTTATTACACCTTTCAACTGTTAATTTTTAAAATCATAATCATTGATAGAATCAGGAGAAGAGAATTTTTAACTTTGGTGATAAAAGAGGGGTATAGAGAGGGGTATGAAATTTGTTTAAAAGTAATTTTAACAATTAGTGTATATTATTGTAATGATGAAAGTATTTATTGTATATTTTGGAGGCGATTAATATTTTAAGTGAAAATTCCATGGTTGCTTTTGAAAACCCTCAGGGTTTTCGACATTTTTACCAAAAGCTATTGCAAGGAAAGGAATGGAAGATATCATCTCTATCCTTGAATCACAGAGGATATCAATTACAAAAAGAAAACTTCGTGAGTTATTTACGCAATCTATTCAATGCTAAAGGTCTATTTCGTAGAAGCGTCTCTATTGCTGAGATAATATCGTTTATGGATAGTTATTATATTATGGATAAAGTATTTAATTCTCTTGAGAAATTATTAGACCCCGAGGACTTTAAAAAATTGTCTTTATATTGTGAGTACAAAATAAAATACTCGAAAAATCGCCGTATTGATTATGTTTTGCGGTTTCATGATAAGATTTTAATCATAGAGTTTAGATTGTCTGCTACTTTTCCCAATATGTCGAACGTTTGGCAAAAAAAAGAAAATGAACTTTTGATTTATAAGGAATTATTAAGTAATTATTTTCCACAGGAATGTAAAATATTAGTTTACGCTTTTATTGCTATGCCTGAATTTAATGATCATACCGCTATATTCAAACATATCCAATATAATAACCAGAATGCGAAATATTTTGCTGAGTACATTAATGAGTTTTTAATTAAAAATCCGTCTCTTTCTCAGATTAAGTGACAGATAAGTGGTCAGGCTTGATAAAAACCTTTTAAAATTATAGAATGAGGTGTTGCTTATATGCATTAAAGAATAAGATGAGGAGTTACTCAAGGAGCTGAATATCATGTTAATACTTTTAGTTAACGACGATGGAATTGATTCTCCATTATTAACTTTTGCTGAGAATAAACTAAAAAAGTATGGTGAAGTATATACTGTTGCGCCTAAAGAGCAGCAATCCGGTAACAGTTTATCCATTACAATTGGCAAGATACATTATGAAAAAATACACGACAAGAAGTATGCTATTCATGGCACTCCTGCTGATTGTGTTTCATTTGGTTTGTTCGGCCTAAACATTAATCCTGATATTGTGGTTTCGGGTGTAAACAAAGGTTATAATTTAGGCATTGACACAAAATATTCAGGAACCGTTGGCGCAGCCTTGCAAGCCAATTATAGTGGTATGAAAGCTGTTGCTTTATCTGGTGATTACAAAGGAAACAAAATGATTTTTGACAACTTTGACAAAACTATGGAGTACATAATTAAGAAAAGGCTTCTTTCACAAGATTACATTTTAAACATCAATTTCCCTCCGGAAACGTTTGAAAAAGACAAAGGCATCCAAAGGACGCGCCTTCATTATCTTCAATACGAATATGATGTTGAATTAGAAGGGAATGCGTTTAGGCGAAAGAGAAGAAAGGTAAAGGGTGACATACCCAAAGACAGCGATATTTATGCTGTGAATCATGGGTATATTTCAATATCACAGATTGGTTTGTGATAATAAATGAAAACAATCCAGGTAGTTGCCGCGGCAATATACAATAATGCCGGTGAAGTATTATGCACTCAAAGGAAGAATCAGGGAGAACTCGCTAACAAATGGGAATTTCCAGGTGGTAAAATTAAAATGGGTGAGTCGCATGTTGACGCGTTGAAAAGAGAGATATGGGAAGAATTATCATTGAATATCGAAATAGGTGGGCATGTTTATTTCACAAGACACTCATACGAAACTTTTCGATTATTCTTACATGTTTATGAAGCGAAGGTACTAGACGGCAACATATCCTTAAATGCTCATCAAAGCTTTAAGTGGATGCCCAAGAAGGATTTGCTGAAGCTGGATTGGGCCCAAGCGGATTATCCAATTCTTGAAAAATTGCAAAAAGAGTCAAAATGCTGCTAATGAATTGAACCCTTTCTATCGGAGTGGTGTCCAATATTTGGGTTCACTACATAACCAGCATTTTTTTATTGAGGTCATTTTTGATTAATTATGTGTTATGATATCAATTGTGAGAATATCATAAATAATATTGAAGAGGTGAAAGTGTTATGGAAAAAGTTAAAGTTGCTGTATGGGGATTTGGAGCCATGGGCAGAGGCATTGCTGAAATGCTTGCAGAAAAAGAAGGCGTTGAAATTGTTGGGGTATGTGACATATCACCTGAATTGAAAGGAAAATCTGTGACCAACCTCTTAAACAATGATGAAATCGCTAAAGAAAGTGTTGTTGTCACCGAAGATATCGATGAAGTTTTGCAGTCCGATGCGGATGTTTTGTTTATTGCTACGGATTCTTACACACGAAAATCATTCCCGAAGATTAAAAAAGGCATAGTGAACGGGATGAATATAATAAGCACTGCCGAAGAGATGGCTTATCCACAGGCCAATGAACCAGAACTTTCTATTGACATAGATAATTTGGCAAAAGAACATGGTGTCACTGTTTTAGGCACTGGAGTAAATCCGGGATTTGTTATGGATTTTTTAGCGATTGCCATGACTGGAGCTATGAAAAATATTGATGCCATAGAAGTGCGCCGCGTAAACAGCTTGTCTCCTTTTGGCCCCACTGTAATGGAAGAACAAGGCGTGGGTATATCTATGGACGAGTTCGAAGAAAAAATAAAGAACAACGATTTGGCCGGGCATGTAGGTTTCAAAGAGAGTGTTTATATGATTGCTGATGCTTTGGGTGTCGACATCGAAGGATTTGAACAACAAATGAAGCCTATTGTCACATCTGTGGATCGTAAAAGTCGTTATGGAGAGGCAAAAAAAGGTCATGTTGCCGGCATCGATATGACAGCGCAAGGATATGTCAAAGGGCATAAATTCATTGATATGAAGCATCCTCAACAAATCGAACCCGAAATGGAAGGTACTCAAACAGGGGATTATATCACCATTCACGGTTCTCCTGAGATAAATTTGTCGATTACTCCTGAAATTGATGGTGGTATTGGCACAATCGCAACCTGCGTAAATATGATGCCCCACGTCATTAATTCAGAGTCAGGGTTAAAAACAATGATTGATCTTCCAGTACCTAGAGCAATCTTGGGAGACGTTCGAAAATTGCTGAAAAAATAAAGCGTTTACAAAGGGCCTTTGTGGCTACAAGGGCCTTTTTTTATGGCCCTCAAATAAGGGAAATCACTATACAATGAAAGGGTTTGTATGGTATCATAATTAAGTGTGAAACAATATCGTGAAGAAAGGGTGGGATTATGCTCATTCCCAAAGGAACTTATGTACGAATCAGAGATTATCTCCTTCTACCGGAAGAACGCGCTGATTCTCTTCCTGAAAGCACTTCGAAGGTACCTTTGAAGTGTTGGATTAAGGGAAGGCTTCAAGAAGAAGCGGAGTTGTATGAAGAAGCTACAATTGAAACAGCCACAAACCGCTTGATTAAAGGGGTTGTAAAAGAAGTTCACCCTAAGTACAAACACACATACGGTGATTATGTTGAAGAGATTCAGCGTATGCGTGAGATTATTTTAAGTGAAATGTGGGGTGAAAAGGATGAGTAGTTACAACATTCAAGATCTTCTCGAACGTAAAAATCGTATCATCAAAGATTCCGTCGGTTTGGATTACGATACCTTTGAACGTTCAGGTGTCGGATTCGACTATGAAAAAATGATGCATGACGCGGGGTATTCTTTCCAAGAAGTTCAAGAAATCCAAAAAAACAATATGGTCGGCGATACTCCGTTGATTGAATTGAAGAATATAACCGAATATGCTCGCAAATTCGCCTCTAAGGGTTACGGTGCGAGGATTTTTTTGAAGGATGAAGCATCAAATTTAAGCGGATCGTTCAAAGCTCGTCGTGCCGCCATCAGTGTTCATAAAGCGAAAGAAATGGGATATAAAGGTGTTATCGCTGCAACAAGCGGTAACTATGGAGCGGCAGTTGCTGCTTTAGCTGCAAAATATGGTTTGAAATGCATAATTGTCCAAGAATGCTTTGATTCTAAAAATCTCGCCCAGCCCGAGATTTTGGAAAAGGCACGGGCATGTGAAGCGTATGGCGCTGAAGTCATTCAATTGAGCGTTGGCCCAGAGCTGTTTTACACATTTTTGAATTTGCTGGATGAAACCAAGTATTTCAACGCCTCTTTGTATTCTCCTTATGGGATTATGGGCATTGAAACTTTAGGATACGAAATTGCGGAAGAAACGAACGATAAATATGGGAAATTTCCTGAAGTTATTGTGTGCACCAACGCCGGTGGTGGCAATTTGACAGGCACCGCACGCGGTGTTCGAAGAGCTGGCGCTGATAAAACGAAAATTTATGGCGCGAGTGTGAATCTTGAAGGGTTGCACATGGCCAGTGATCAAGATTTTAATCGAAAGTCTTTCACAACAGGCCACACGGGATTCGGACTTCCATTTGCAATCAATCCCGACAGAAGCGATGTGCCAAGAAGCGCCGCTAGACCGATGCGGTATATGCAGAGATATTATACCGTAAATCAAGGAAGCGTGTTTTTCATCACTGAAGCGTTAGCGGTTCTTGAAGGCCTTGAAAGAGGCCCGGCCGGTAATACAAGTCTCGCTGTGGCTTTCAAGCTTGCGCAATCTATGAAACAAGACGAAATCATCGTTGTGCAAGAAAGTGAATACACAGGCGCCGGCAAGCATCACCAACCACAACTTTCTTTTGCTAAAAAGAACAATATTGATATTTCTTTTGGTCTGCCCGAAAAAGAAAAGCCTGGAAAAAATATTATATTGCCCATCAGTGCGCAAAGAATTGAAGTGAAAAACATAGACTTAGACCGTATTCGAAAGTCTTATCTTAAACGTTTTAAAAAAGAGAGTTTGACCGATGAAGATTATCGTTATTTATCTGAAGAACTATCGGTTAATGTTGATAAAGTGAAAGAATTGCTGAAGGAGGTCAAAGGATGAACGAACGCAAAGACGATTTTAAAAAGCGTAGAGAACACTTGAAAAACATGTCAGATGAAGAATTAAAAAGCTATTTTTATGAATTGGCCGACAAAATGGTAAGCCCGTTAGTGGATTTGGGCCGAAAATACACTTCTAAGTCCATTGAACGCAGTGTGCTTCTGCGTATGGGATTTTCCAGTATTGAAAGCAAAGCCATTGTGGATAAGTTGGCTGAAAACAATCTCTTGTCAAAAGGCGCCGGTCATTGTGTCTACCGTCTTTCCCGTGACAAAGGGTTAGAGATTCGTGATGCGGGCATTCTTTTAGGAGAAGGCAAACATATCGATGAGCTCAAGGAGGTTTTGGTGCACAATGGAACTTAAACCGAATAATAAACTCGATATTCATAACATTTTAAACGATCTTGAAAATTATCGTCCGAAAAGAAAAGGATGGACATGGCGCAACAAGCAGACGATGAAGTTGGGGGCTTTTGAATATAAACAAGCGAGCGAATCGTTGAAAAATTCCGTTCCTTTGCCTAGCGCTGCCTACTTAGGGAACATCGATCCACAACCCGATGCCGTAGTAACGGCGGAAATTGCTTCGGGCCGGTTCGAAGACGATATACGCCGCATGCGTATGGCTGCGTATCACGGTGCGGATCATATCATGGTTATTCGCACCGCCGGTCAATCGCACTTTGACGGCTTGCTGGAAGGGACACCGCAAGGTGTTGGCGGCATTCCAATCACTAGAAAACAACTGCGCGCTCAACGAAAAGCGTTGGATTATATTGAAGAAGAGGTTGGACGCCCCATAAATTACCATTCTTACGTTTCGGGAGTCGCCGGTCCCGAAATCGCCGTTTTGTTTACAGAAGAAGGCGTAAATGGCGCCCATCAGGACCCACAGTACAATGTATTGTATCGAAACATAAACATGGTGCGGAGTTTTGTGGATGCCGCTGAAAGCAAAAAGGTTCTTGCATACGCCGACATCGCACAAATCGACGGTGCACATAATGCAAACGCTACGGCTCGAGATGCATGGAAAGTTATGCCGGAATTGCTAGTTCAACACGCCATCAACTCCGTATACAGTGAAAAAGCGGGCATTAAGGCGGAAAACATTTGTCTTTCCTCGGTACCGCCGGCGGCACCGCCATCTCCTGATTTGAAATTGAATCTTCCCTATGCCATCGCTTTGCGGGAGTTTTTTGACAAATATAAGATTCGCGCCCAAATGAACACCAAATACATGGACTCTTCAACTCGCGAGGCGACGGTCACGCATGTATTGAATTTGCTGATTTCTCGCTTGACTAGTGCCGATATTCAAAGCACAATCACTCCGGATGAGGGGCGCAATGTCCCTTGGCACGTATACAATATTGAAGCGCTTGACACGACAAAACAATCCATGGTCGGCATGGATGATTTGTTGAGCATGATCGATATCAAGGACAAGGGTTACTTATACGACAAGAAACGCGAGATTCAAGAACGTGCCGTTTTGATGATGGAAGAAATCTTAGAGTTGGGCGGGTATTTTAAAGCCGTTGAAGCGGGTATGTTTGTCGACAGCGGCGAGTACCCGGAACGCAACTCTGATGGCATCATGCGCGAAATTGACGGAGGTATAGGAGCCAATTCGGTCGTTGAGCGCGATGACAACTATATGGCTCCTGTGACCGCCCATTTCGGATACAACAATGTTGAGCAGTATGACGAATCCGCAAAAGATAATCCGGCGAAACTGATTGATGGCACGACGTTTGAAAATCCGGATAAAATTCAATATATCGACGAACTGGACGAAACAGACAATGTGTATTTGCGTCTTAAGGACAGTGAAAAGTATCGAAACTCCGACTTGCTGAAGCCTGAGGTCGAATGGTTGGCCGATGGTGTTGTGACTGTGGACTTGTTCTTCCCGGCGCCCAAGAAAGTCGCCGTGGAGGCTGCGGTCGCCACCGGAAGAAAGATGAATTTGTCCGATGTTGAAGCGATACACAGCGAAGTGCTTCACCCAAGCGAAGGCACGCGTGTGCAAATCAAAGGTCGAGTGAATTTCGACATCAACGTCAACGACTTGGAGCTTCCCGAAGAGTTGGATACCATCGACGAAGACATCATATATGATTATGTGAAGAAGAATCCTCTGAAAGTAATTGCCGGCACCGGCGGTGACGACGAACATAGCGTCGGCATTCGGGAAGTGTTGGATATCAAGCACGGCGGCATTGAAAAATATGGCATTAAATATTCTTATTTGGGAACCAGTGTGCCCATCGAAAAATTTGTGGATGCCGCCATTGAAATGGATGCGGACGCCATTATGATGTCCACCATTATTTCTCATGACGAAGTTCATTATAAGAATATGCAAAAACTCCACGATTATGCCGTGGAAAAAGGCGTTCGAGACAAACTCATTCTTTTGGCGGGCGGAACACAGGTTATCCCTGAGTTGGCCAGAAAGAATTCTATGGATCAAGGCTTTGGCCGCGGATCTAACGGCCACCAGGTCGCCAGCTTCCTTGTGAAACAGCACAAGGCGATGAAAAATGATGAAAATTGACACGCTTGTTGCAGAGATAGGAAGCACGACGACAGTCGTCAATGCGTTCACCACTCGCGATCATATTGCCACATTCGTCGGCCGGGGGGTTTCGGTCACTACGGTCGATAGCGATGTGCGCGACGGATTAGACGGCGCAATCGCAGATTTGAAAAAACGTTTCAAGGCCAACGAGCTCTCTTACGGAGAAATGTTCGCTTCATCAAGCGCGGCAGGCGGATTGAAAATGACGGTGTCCGGCTTAGTGTATGAAATGACCGTTCGAGCCGCAAAAGAAGCCGCTTTAAACGCCGGCGCCAACATACATTTAATTACCGCAGGCCCTTTGGAAGACGATGATCTCGAACAAATCCAAGACATCAAACCAAACATCATTCTTATTTCGGGGGGCACCGATTACGGCGAAAAGAACGTTGCTTTCGAGAACTTGAAAAAAGTTGAGAAACTGGGATTGAACACTCCGATTCTTTATGCGGGCAATATTGAAAACCAATATCGAATCAAAAAATATTTTGCCGATAGCCCACAAAAACCGTATCTTTCCCTTGTGGAGAACGTTTATCCGAGAGTGGACTTTTTAAACATTCATCCGCTTAGAAAAAAGATTTATGAAACGTTCGAAGAACATATTGTGCACGCAAAAGGCATGAAACATGTGAAAGACAGGGTGGATGGTTCCATTATGCCCACCCCCGGGTCTGTCATGGAAGCGGCCATGCTGCTTTATGAGGAACTAGGCAACCTTGTTGTCATAGATGTCGGCGGCGCGACAACCGACGTGCATTCTGTGACGCTACCCAGCGACGAATACCTCAAATATAGCGAAGGAGAAGCTAAAGAGAAACGCACTGTAGAAGGCGACCTCGGTGTTTTTGTCAACCGAGAGAAAGTATTGGAGTATGCGGATAAAACCCATGTCAGAGACAAACTTCAATTGGATGAAGAATCGTTTGACAAGTTGCTTCGAAACTATGAACAAATTCCGAAAACCGAAACCGAAAGACGTTTTGTCTACGAGTTGACCAAAGTGTGCGTGTACAAAAGCCTTGACCGTCACGTCGGAGATATGCGCAATGTTTATACGACAAGCGGCATGAAGGTGATTCCTGAAGGGCGGGATTTGACGCAGGTCCAAACCGTAGTCTTGACCGGAGGCGCATTGATACATCTTGAAGACACAGAATCCATTATCGCCGATTATATGCGGGATAAGACAAAGAAACTTGTCCCGAAAGGGAATATTAAGATTTTAAGAGACTGGGATTATATTATGTCGAGCGTAGGCGTTCTTTCACTGAAATATCCCGATAAAGCGCTCGATTTGTTGATGAAATCCCTACGGATAGAGAGTGATGCCCATGTATCCGCGAATCGTAATTGACATAGAGAAGTATCGCCACAATGTTCGTGTTTTGCGAGAAAAACTTTCGGAACACAACATGAGCATGATGGCGGTGACAAAAGTTTTTTGCGCAAACCAAAACCTAATCGATGTCCTAAACGAAGAACAGGTGGATTTCATCGCCGATTCTAGGCTGGAAAACCTCAAAACAATGAAAACATCCATTTCTAAAGTTCTTTTGCGTCTACCTTCCTTGCATGCGGTTCAAGATGTCGTGCGTTATGCGGACATTTCTTTGAACTCTGAAATGAAAACCATCAAAGCTTTAAACGATGCCGCGAAAAAGCAAGGGAAACGCCATAAAGTCATCGTCATGGTCGATTTGGGCGATTTACGCGAAGGAATGTATTATAAAAGCGACCTACAAAAAACCCTATTGGAACTTGAAGCGATGGAACACATCGAACTTTATGGTCTCGGCACGAATTTGACTTGCCATGGAGGCATCATCCCCCGAAAACCGACTTTGTTGAAGCTTGTTGACATTCTTCATGCCGTCGAAGAAAGTATAGACAGAAAGTTGCCCGTCGTTTCTGCGGGCAATTCATCGCATTTGCATCTTCTTGATGACGACATCGACATTCCCACTCTGAACAACCTCCGAATCGGCGAGGCGATAGTCTTAGGGCGTGAAACGGCCTTCGGCAATAAGATAAAAGGGTTATACGATGATGTGTTCACGTTGGAGACAGACATCATTGAACTGAAAGAGAAACCTTCCTATCCCGAAGGCGAAATTGGGATGGACGCTTTTGGAAATAAACCGACTTTTGTGGATCAAGGCCCCATGAAGCGGGCCATATTAGCTATTGGCAAACAGGATGTTGACCATTCTGAACTTTTGCCGGTTGATGGATGTGTTGAGCTTCTTGGCAGCAGCAGTGATCACGTCATCGCAAACGTCGGCAACGCTCAAAGAAATTACGATGTTGGTGATGTCTTGCAATTCAAACTGACTTACGGCAGCTTACTAAGTCTGATGACATCGCCTTATGTGGTGAAGCATTATGTATAATCAGTATCGTCCAACTTGGCTTGAAGTCGATTTGAAGCGGTTGCATGAGAACTATCAAATGTTGCATGACCACATTGCGCCGACTAAAGCCATACCCGTTGTGAAGGCGGACGCATATGGTCACGGCGCAAAAAGAGTCACCCGTTATCTATACGACCGAGGAATCAGATTTTTTGCAGTCAGCTTGCTTGAAGAAGCCCTTGAACTCAAAGAAGTCGCCCCGGACATTGACGTTTTGGTGATGGGCGCTGTGCATAAGGAAGACTTTGAGGTTTTAAGCGAGCACGATATTTTGTTCACCTTAACCAACCGCCCACTTTTTGACGCCGCCATCAGCTTTGGCAAACCACTTCGGTTCCATATGAAGTTGGATACCGGAATGCATCGTCTTGGATTCAAGGATATGGCAGAAGCTTTAGAAGTGGCAAAAGAAGTTCAAGACGTATCGCATTTGCGGATGGAAGGACTCTATACGCATTTTGCGACGGCGGATTGCGACGAAACGTATGTAAAACGGCAAATTTCCATCTTTGAAAGTTTTTTGCAAGCCATGCCCTTTCACCCGAAATGCATCCATGTCTCCAATACTTCGGCCATTATGAAATACGACAACGATTTCCCCTACACCACGCATGCCCGTTTGGGCATCGCTATGTATGGCGCTTCGCTTGAGGGGAATCTGTTTCCGCTGAAAACCACGTACACCTTGAAAACTAGAATCGTCGAAATCAAGCCTCTTAAAAAAGGCGAGAAGCTCGGTTACAGCATCACATACGAAGCGAAGAAAAACGAAAGAATCGGGGTCTTGCCGATAGGGTACGCCGATGGTATGATAAGGAAGAATCAAGGCGGGTATGCAACGGTCAATGGAAAGCGTTGCGAAATCGTCGGACGCATTTGCATGGATCAAATGTTCATTCGCATCGGCGAAGACATGACGCTTGGCGATGAAGTTGTGTTGATAGGCGAGGACCCGCATATTGATGAAATCGCAGAACGTCTCGACACCATCAATTATGAAGTGTTTTGCCAGATTGGAAAACGCGTTCCAAGAATCTATATAGAGTAGGATGTGAACAACCATGATTTCAGTGTACTCGGAAATCGGAACCTTGCAGACAGTCTTGCTGCATCGACCGGGCAAGGAACTGGAAAACCTAACCCCCATTAGTTTGAATCGTTTGCTTTTCGACGATATTCCTTACTTGAAAGTCGCGCTTGAAGAACACGATTATTTTGCCGACGCCTTAAGGAAAGAGGGGGTCGAAGTCCTATATATCACGGATATGGTCACCGAAGCGTTGGAAGCCAACCCCGAGGTCAAGCCTTCTTTTGTCAAACGTTTTATTGACGAAGCGCAAGTCAAATCGGAAAAATTGCGAAAAAAACTGACCGAACATTTGGAAAAACTACCCACAAAGCAAATGGTATTGACAATGATAGAGGGCATACGCACCAAAGACTTGCCGTCTTTTCACGAAAATTCCATTATGGATATGTTGGAGCTTGAATATCCGTTTTATACCGATCCGATGCCCAACATTCTCTTTCAGCGAGACCCTTTTGCCTCGATTGGCCGTGGAGCATCCCTCCATCGGATGCACACATGGATTCGTCATCGAGAGTCCATTTTCAGCGAATACGTCCTGCGCTACCATCCCCGTTTTAAGAAAAACAAAATCCCCTTCTATTACTCTCGAAACGAAGGCGAATCGATTGAAGGCGGCGACATCTTAGTTTTGAACGACAAGACTCTTGCCGTAGGCATAAGCGCTCGCACCAACCCTTATGCGATCGAAAAACTGGCGCGCAAGGTGTTTAAACACGAAGAGAGTTTCGAAACCATCTTGGCTTTAAACATTCCCAAAACCCGAGCGTTCATGCATCTTGACACCGTGCTCACACAAGTCGATTACGGCTTGTTCACAGTGCATCCCAACATATTAGACGGACTGACGGTTTTTGAAATTCAAAGGGATCAAGACAATATTCGCATTCAAAAAACCACTTCAACGCTTGAGGAGACGCTTTCCAAACACTTAAAACGTCCTGTGGAGCTCATCCACTGCGGCGGGAACGATGTGGTGGACAGCGAACGTGAACAATGGAGTGACGGAGCGAACACTTTGGCGTTAGCGCCTGGCAAGGTCATCGCATATTCTCGCAACCACGTTACCAACAAACTAATGCGAGAAAAAGGCATTGAAGTCATTGAGATTCCATCCAGCGAGCTTTCCCGGGGACGGGGCGGCCCGCGTTGTATGAGTATGCCTATTGCAAGAAAACCATTATAAATAAGGAGGTTCACATGAAGCTAAAAGGAAAAAGCTTTTTGACGTTGCTGGATTATACCAAGGAGGAAATTGAACATCTATTGGAACTTTCCTCCCGTTTGAAAGCGATGAAACGAGAAGGAAAGGCACACCGTTTTTTGGAGGGCAAAAACGTCGTACTGCTCTTTCAAAAAGATTCAACTCGAACCCGTTGCGCTTTTGAAAGCGGAGCGAACGACTTGGGCATGGGCGTGACGTATTTAGGCCCCAGCGGCTCACAAATGGGGAAAAAGGAGTCTATCAAAGATACGGCCCGTGTGCTTGGACGCATGTATGAAGGAATCCAGTTCCGCGGATACAAGCACAGCGACGTGGAAGCGTTGGCCGAACATTCCGGCGTGCCGGTTTGGAACGGATTGACGGATTTGTTTCATCCGACGCAAGTACTTGCGGATTTCCTTACTGTCCAAGAGGAACTAGGCAAGCTTTCTGGTGTAAAATTCGTTTATGTAGGCGACGCTCGAAACAATATGGGCAATTCATTGATGGTAGGTTGTGCAAAACTCGGCCTTCATTTTACCGCGGTTGCCCCCAAAGACGTTTGGCCGGAAGAGTCCCTTGTGGATAAATGCAAAACTCTCGCAAAGACTTCAGGAGGGTCCATAACGCTTACAGAGGATAAATGGAAGGGCACAAAAGACGCGGATGTGATTTATACCGACGTTTGGGTGTCCATGGGAGAACCCGAAGAAGTGTGGCGTTCACGCATTGCCGCCTTGAACGAATACCAGGTGGATGAAGAGATGATGAAAAACGCAGGGAACCAAGCCATTTTCATGCACTGTCTACCGGCTTTTCACGGCATAGACACAGAGATAGGGGCGCAAATCGCCGAAACGTTCAAAACAGAATACCCTCGGGTGAAAAACGGTGAAATGGAAGTGACCGACGCCGTCATCGAATCTTCGCAAAGCAAAGTTTTTGAAGAAGCCGAAAACCGAATGCATACGATTAAAGCCGTAATGTTGGCAACAATGAATGACAATTACGAATGATGAAGTTGGAAGAGAAGAGCCGTTATTATGGCTCTTTTTGTTTGTGAAAATCCCTTTTTAACGCTATAATAGTACATAATGACATCCATCGCGGGGTGATTCCATGTATTTGATAATGATTTTCTTCATCTACAGCTTTTTAGGCTGGTGCCTCGAAGTGATTTATTCCTTTTCCAAAAACAAACGTTTCGTGAACCGCGGATTTTTGAATGGGCCTTTTGTGCCGATATATGGAATCACCGTACTTTTGGTGCACGTATTGATTACATCGCTTTTATCGTCTTTTCCGGATTTCAGCTTAATCGATATCGCCGCGCTTTTTGTGTTGATTACAAGCGTTTCCACATTGCTTGAATTGCTTGGCGGAGCGGTTCTATTTCATTTGTTTGAAGCCCGTTGGTGGGATTACTCCCACTTGAAATTCAACTACAAAGGGTATATTTGTTTGCGTTTTTCTTTGGTTTGGGGAATCTTAGGAACCGCTGTGTTCGTTTTTTTCCATTCTCAATGGGTTCATTCTAATCTTGTGGCTATGGATACAAGGTTGTTGAACACTCTTGTGATCGCTTTGAGCGCCGTTTTCATTTTGGACATGTTTTTCACTGTCTTGGCTCTTTTCAATTTCAAGAGTCTGTTGCGTGAGCTGCGTCGTCGTTCCGAAAGCCTTCGCAAAGCTACCGAAACCATGGAAAATCGCTTCGGGGACGAAGGATTCCAGTCCTTTCGTCAAAACTTAAACGGCTTTGTCGAGAGAGTAAAAAATCACGAGCGCTTAAGCAACTTGAAAGCTCGCTTCGAACGGTTGCGTCAGTACGCTTCATCCATTCGTCATAAAGCCGCAAATCGTGAATTCGAAACGTTTAAGAAGCTTGTTCGCCGTATCACCGGAAGTCGCCTTTACAAAGCGTTCCCCGAAGTGAAAATCGCGTTGAAGGATGAAAATGGGAAGGATGAGGACGATGAATCGTGAGTTTGAAGAATTTTTCGCGTATGCGAAACCCATTCTTCTTCATCCAATCTATCGACTTCAGAAACATTACAGCCATCATACGCGTTCGCTTTACGACCATTCGGTCTTGGTTGCGTATTGCGCGTTCAAGATGGGGAAGCGGTTATCATTAGATGTTGAAAGCATCGTACGCGGCGCGTTGCTGCATGATTTCTTCTTATACGATTGGCACATCGAGGGGAAAAAGCACCCCAAGAAACTTTTTAAAAAACACGGGTTCACCCACGCGAAAAAATCATACATCAATGCCTCGTTCTTTTTCCAATTAAACGTTGTTGAAAAAGATATAATTCTGAAACACATGTTTCCTTTGAACATCCGCTCACCGCTTTATATTGAAAGCTGGCTAGTCAATGTGGTCGACAACATCATAACCTTCCGTGAATATTTTTTTCATAGAAACGGGAAACCTCATTCGGTATTGGAAGAAATTGATCAAAGAATAAAAAAATGAGCCTTTGAAGCGCACGGCTTCACAAGCTCATTTTTTATGTGTAGGATTTCAGGCGGTTGACACCAAATTCGACTAGCGTCACAAGGACGATTAGGATGATGGTCCAAGCGAACACCACATCGTATTGGAAGTTGTCTCGTCCGCGGCTTAAAGCTTCGCCTATGCTGTGTGGCGATTGGGCGATGAACTCCGCCATGACAAGAACTTTGAAACCCAGCCCGATGCTTTGCAAAAAGCCTGTTTTAATGTAGGGAAACGCCAAGGGCAAATACACTTTGCTCACTTTTTTGTGTGCAGGTATTTTTTCAAGCGCCAAGGCCATTTTCAACGTTGGGTTCATGTTTAGTACGCCTTGTTTGGCCGCTTCATAGACCAATGGAAATATCATTAAAAACGTAATGACATAAAGCGATCTCGTCATGCCGTATACGATAAGGATGATGACAATCAACGACGCCACCGGAAGCGTTCGCAAGCTTGTGACTATCGGTTGCAGCAAAGTGCCGAGGGTACGTTTGAAACCGGATATGATGCCTAAAACGATAGCAACAGCGGTTGAGGCCCCAATCGCTATTGCAAGCCGCCTTAAAGACGCAAAAATAACACTGTAAGTATTCCAAGTTCTCAACAAGTCAAGCAGTGTATGAAACACATCGCTTGGGTAGGGAAAGAGATCGGCTTTGTCGATGCGCATAGCTTGTAGTTGCCAAAGAAGCAAAACAACGGCGATTGTTGTTAGATAGAGTGCGTATTTTTTCATTCGGAAGGCGCGAAGTAAAACTCATCGTCCGGAAGGTGGTTTCGAATCAAATCCGGGTTGAGTTCAAGAATTCTTTCGAAGAAAAATTCAAGGTCTTCACGAGCTTCTTCAGCAGAAGAATATCGGATATGGCTACGCGGGATGGCGTTTTCCAAAACCGGTCTTGGGAACCCATAATCCAACGTTTCCGCATATTCTGCAATCAACGCAGGGTCGTCAATCGCCATCTGAACACTTTCTTCAATCAACGCCAAATACGCTTCGACAAGATCGGTTGAAAGGCTGTCTTTTACAAAGATGCCCGCTTGCGGATAAGAGCTTTTTCCAGTGTATTTCTCCCATTCATCTTGCAAATCCAGGATTTGCAAGTTGTCCATATCCATTTGACCGACGCTAAGGACGGGTTCTGCAAGCAATACGATTTTTTCCGAATCGGCTTTCAGTTCGCCCAAGGCAACCTGAACGGAGCTGACATATTGAATCACAGGTTCCTCCTCGAAATCGTACTCGTTCAGCAGCGACTGCAAAATAATATCGGGGGTTGAATTGCGTCCAAACGCCGTGATGTCTTTTCCGTCCAAATCCTCCATCGTGTCAAGCGGTTCGCCGGAGACCAAGTAGAAGTTTCCCCAAGTTACGGCCGCGGCGAATTTGTATGGAACATCACCGGAATTGATTAAGTGAGCGCCCAAATTTGTCGGCGCAAAGATAATGTCATGGCTTTCGCTTCCGAAGGCCGCTCCTAAGGGCTCGGGACCACTGACGACATCGACGTTGTATTCAACGCCGTCAAGTTCGGGACGTTCGTGTTGAAAATATGTTTGCGCCAAACTTGGAGAACCGGCGGGAACGATGATGTTTAAAGATTGTTCGTCATCGGTTTCACAACCAAGAACGCTAAAGACAAACAGAAACAACACACATACAAAAAGAATTTTTTTCATACTATTACCTCCTCCGAAGATATGATATACTGTGAGTGCCGTAAAAAACGTAACATATGTTACGAAAGGAAGGGTTTTCTTATGAATTTCCACGATATATTAAACGATCCGTATGTTTCCAAACATTTATCTCTCCCTTGCGTGTACCCCGCGAATTATGTCTTGCACCATGAACGGGAACGCTGTGAAAATATTGGCATCATCATTTCGGGATCTTTGGACATGATTCATTATACCAAGGACGGAGACGCCTTGCATTTGGCGACATTGGATGCACAAAGCATGTACGGCGATTTTCTCGTGTTTTCGGCCCATCCTTACTTTCCCGGCAACCTGGTAGTTCGCGAAAAAGCCGCTATTGTCCATATCGATTTGCATACCCTTGATTACCTTATCAAAACATCCGACATCTTTCGCCGTTTTTACCTGCGAAGTGTCGGTGACAAGGCCATATCCTTCAACATGCAGAACAAAATGTTGCGGCAACCCACTTTACAAGACAAAGTCCTTTTTTATATTGAACACGCGCGCACACGCGAGAAAAAGGAAAAAATCTCCATTACAAGCAAAACCCACCTGGCGCAGCTGTTGAACGTTCGCCGTCCCTCTCTTTCACGCACATTGTCTCAACTGCGGGCGGAAGGCGTATTGGATTACGACCGAACTCATATCTGGCTTCTTTAAAATAAAAAATAATGCAGAAAAAGACTTGCAATGACGAAAAGAATTTGATAACATATCAAAGACTTTGTATGAAGTCTGGCTGTGAAGTGGGAGGTTGTTGACACACCGATAGGCGTTGTCTTGGTGTGTACAAGAAATTTCCATGGAGCAAGTCTATAAAAATTGTAGGCGAAAGGAGGAACAACGCATGGCAAACCAAAACATCAGAATTCGATTGAAATCTTACGACCACAGGTTGTTGGACCAATCGGCGAAAAAGATTGTGGAGACGGTGAAAAAGACAGGGTCCAAAGTATCCGGTCCGATTCCCTTGCCAACCGAAAAAGAGGTGTTCACGATTTTACGTAGCGTTCACGTCAACAAGAAGTCGCGAGAGCAATTTGAACGTCGTACGCATAAACGTTTGATTGACATCGTGGATCCCAATCCCCAAACAATCGACAGTTTGATGCATCTGGACTTACCGTCCGGTGTCGACATTATTTTGAAATAATTCAATAGGAGGTGTACTCATGGCCAAAGGTATCTTAGGAACAAAAGTAGGAATGACTCAAATTTTCAACGAAGACGGGAAGTTGGTCCCGGTTACCGTCGTTCAATGCGAACCCAACGTCATCTTGCAAAAGAAGACAATGGAAAACGATGGCTACGAAGCGGTTCAGCTTGGCTATAAAGACAAGCCCGAACGCCTTGCCAATAAACCCGAACGCGGACATCTCAACAAAGCCAATTCAACACCTAAGCGCTACGTTAAGGAAATTGCCGGCAAAGAACTGAGCAATTTCGAAGTGGGTCAAGAGATTAGGGTGAATATATTTGAAGACGGCGAGATTGTTGATGTTACCGGAACTACCAAAGGAAAAGGATTCCAAGGCAACATTAAGCGTCACAATCATGCTCGCGGTCCGATGTCTCACGGTTCGGACTTCCACAGACGACCCGGCGCAATCGGAACCATCAACCCGAATCACGTATTCAAAGGAACCAAATTGCCCGGACATATGGGGCACGAGACAGTGACCATTCAAAATCTCGCAGTCGTAAAGGTTGACCCGGAACGCAACCTTCTCATGATCAAAGGAAACGTCCCCGGTCCGAAAAAAGGTATGGTCATGGTTCGCAACGCCGTAAAATCCGGCGCAATCGAACCGCTTGACCCGCAAAACTACGTCACACAAACAGAGGACTCGCAAGAGTCTGCCGAATAGTACCTGAAAGGAGGACTTAACGATGCCTAAAGTAGCATTACGCAACCAAAGCGGCGAAAACGTCGGCGAGATATCGCTTGCAGATAGCGTTTTCGCCATCGAACCGAACGAACAGGCACTCTTTGACGTTGTCAAGGCGCAACGCGCCGCGATGCGTCAAGGAACACATAAAGCGAAGAACCGTAGCGAAGTTCGCGGCGGCGGCCGCAAACCTTGGCGTCAAAAAGGAACGGGCCGCGCTCGTCAAGGCTCCATCCGTTCGCCACAATGGGTTGGCGGCGGGGTGGTCTTCGGCCCTACGCCTCGCAGTTATGCTCTGAAAACCAATCGCAAAGTCAGACGTTTGGCTTTGAAATCGGCGCTTTCATTGAAAGTCAAAGAAGATGGCTTAATCGTTCTTGACAATTTCACATTCGAAGCGCCCAAGACCAAAGTGATGGTCGAAGTTCTGAAGAGCTTGTCTGTAAAGACCAAAACGCTCATCGTATTGCCCGAACGAAACGCAAACGTTGAACGTTCTGCGAACAATCTCCCCAATGTTTTTGTTACGACCGTCGATGAAACCAGTGTCTACGACATCATCAATTCCAATGTATTGATCACCACACAAGACGCTGTCAAAGTTCTAGAGGAGGTGCTTGCATAATGTTGGCATCCGAAATCATCAAGCGCCCCATCATCACTGAAAAAAGCATGCAGTTGGTTGAAAAACAAAACCAATACACCTTTGTCGTCGATAAGCGAGCCAACAAAATTCAGGTTCGCAACGCCGTAGAAGAGCTCTTCGACGTCAAAGTGGTCAATGTAAACATTCTCAACATGAAACCGAAAAAGAAACGCGTAGGTCGCTATGAAGGATTTCAAGGCGCAATCGCCAAGGCTGTCGTCACCCTTCAAGAAGGCGACAACATTGAAATCTTCTCATCCTAATCCCTATGTGTAAAAGGAGGTTAACGTCATGGCATTAAAGAAATACAAATCGATTACCAACGGTTCGCGACACATGACCGGCCTGGATTATTCGGAAATAACGACCAACAAGCCCGAAAAATCTTTGCTCGTATCGCGTGGAAAACGCTCGGGCCGCAACAATCAAGGTAAAATCACCGTTCGCCATCAAGGCGGCGGCGTCAAACAAAAATATCGCTTGATCGATTTTAAACGCAACAAAGATGGAGTTCCCGGTCGCGTCGCGACAATAGAATACGACCCCAACCGCAGCGCAAACATCGCGCTCATCCATTACGCCGACGGCGAAAAGCGCTATATCTTGGCCCCGAAAGGATTGAAGGTCGGGATGACCATCCTCTCCGGTGAAGAAGCGGATGTCCGAATGGGCAATGCCAAAGCGCTAAACGCCATTCCGGTAGGCACCATTGTCCATAACATCGAATTGATGCCGGGCAAAGGAGGACAACTTGTCCGTAGCGCCGGTACAAGAGCGCAAATCCTTGGCCGCGAAGACAAGTATGTTCTTGTCAAGCTCGCTTCGGGCGAAGTGCGTCGCATTTTGGGAACTTGCCGCGCAACCATTGGCGAAGTCGGCAACGAATACCACGAACTTGTCAACATCGGCAAGGCAGGACGCAACCGTCATCGTGGCGTACGCCCGACGGTACGCGGTAGCGTCATGAACCCCACGGACCACCCCCACGGCGGTGGCGAGGGACGTCAACCGATAGGTCATGAAAGCCCGCTTTCACCTTGGGGCAAAAAGACGCTCGGATTGAAAACCCGTCGTAAGAAAAAAGCCAGCTCGCGTCTAATCGCCAGACGCCGCAAGAAGAAATAGAAAGGAGGAACTCATACTATGGCACGTTCACTGAAAAAAGGACCATTTTGCGACCAGCACCTAATGGACAAAGTAGAAAAGATGAATAAGGAAAACAAAAAGAAAGTCATCCAGACGTGGTCACGCCGTTCGACCATCTTCCCGCAATTTGTCGGACACACCATCGCGGTCTATAACGGCAAAGAACATGTTCCCGTATACATTACCGAGGACATGGTCGGCCACAAACTCGGAGAGTTCGCTCCTACACGAATTTTTCGCGGACATGAAAAAGACAAGAAAGCTACGAGGAAGTAGAGGAGGATACCATGGAAGAAGCTAGAGCACAAGCCAGAACCGTTCGCATCTCTTCTCGCAAAGTCAAGCTGGTCATCGACTTAATCCGCGGCAAAGACGTCAGCGAAGCGTTTGCGATTTTACAGCATACCCCAAAAGCGGCCTCACCTATGGTTGAAAAAGTTCTCAAATCGGCTGTTGCCAACGCCGAACACAACTATAGCATGAACGTCGACAATCTCTTCGTCAAAGAAGCGTACGTCGGCGAAGGCCCCACCTTGAAACGCATCAGACCACGCGCTCAAGGCAGCGCGTCACCTATCATGAAGAGAACGAGCCACACGACAATCGTAGTGGCCGAGAAAGAGTAAAGGAGGGAATCGAATGGGTCAGAAAGTAAATCCTGTAGGATTACGAGTTGGCATCATCCGAGATTGGGATTCTCGCTGGTATGCGAATAAAAACGACGTCGCCGGACTATTGCATGAAGATATTAAGATTCGCGAACTCTTGGAAGAATTGTATGCGAACGCAGCGGTTTCGAAAATCGAAATCGAACGTTTGAAGAATAGAATCGTCATCACTGTCCACACGGCGAAGCCGGGGATGGTCATCGGTCGCGAAGGTTCCGTAAAGAACAAGGTTGTTGCCAAACTCAAGGAACTTACCGACAAAGACATCATCCTTAACGTCGCCGAAATCAAAAAACCCGAATTGGACGCCAAGCTCGTCGCCGACACCGTCGCGCGCCAGCTTGAAAACCGCGCATCATTCCGCCGCGTTCAAAAAATGGCCATCCAACGCGCCATGCGCTCAGGAGCCAAAGGGTGCCGTACCTTGGTCTCAGGCCGCTTAGGCGGTGCTGAAATGGCACGTAGCGAAGGCTACAACGAGGGGAACGTCCCCTTGCACACCTTGCGTGCCGACATCGATTACGCCATGACCGAAGCGTACACGACGTATGGAAAAATCGGTGTAAAGGTATGGATCTACAAAGGTGAAATACTACCTAAGAAAAAGGGGGCTAATTAGTTATGCTAATTCCCAAAAGAACCAAATACAGACGCCCTCACCGTGTATCGTATGAAGGAAAAGCCAAAGGCGGAACCAGCGTAAGCTTTGGTGATTACGGCCTTCAATCTCTTGAAGGAGCCTGGATCACCGCCCGCCAGATTGAATCCGCAAGGATCGCGG
>SL_8KL_010_SEDDRAFT_10001172_pt1 | contig 22767 bp, 22 predicted proteins | sample SodLakKL_010_SED_4_FD_11160 | JGI IMG/M metagenome (IMG submission 11160) | reverse complement strand
GACCGCTTCGCAAGCATCGTCTCACACGACCTCCGAAACCCGCTCGCCGTTGTCAAGGGGTCCATCGAGATGGCGAAATACGCGGACGACACCACGCCGCTCGACCGGGGGGAGCGGGCGGCCGAGCGCATTGACCAACTCATCACGGAACTGCTAACGCTCGCCCGACAGGGGAAGGGGATCGATGATCCGACCGAGACGAGCCTCGCGAGCGTCGCCTACGAGGCCTGGGAGACCGTCGAAGACGACGATGCGTCGCTCCTCGTTGCGGACGATCCGCGGGTCTTCGCGGACAGGGGTCGTCTGCGACAGGCCCTTGAGAACCTCTTTCGCAACGCCGTGGAGCATGGCTCCGTCGGTGACGCGGGTGTCAGGGTCGTCGTCGCCTCGACGACAGCAGGGTTCGTCGTCGCCGATGATGGCCCCGGGATCGACCCGGACGCCGCCGAGGCGGTGTTCGAACCGGGGTTTACCACCCACGAGGCGGGGACGGGATACGGGCTGGACATCGTCCGTGAGATCTGTGAGGCCCACGGTTGGTCGGTCCGGGTCGTAACCGACGGGGTGGCCCCCGACGGCGATGCCGTCGTCGACACCAACGCCCCTCCCGACGACGCCGCAGTCGACACCAACGCCCCTCCCGACGACGCCGCAGTCGACACCAACGCCCCTTCCGACGACGACCACGTCCCGATCCCGGGCGGGGCACGCTTCGAGATCAGCGCGCCGACGGCCGAGGAGGCGGCGGGTGACCCGTGGGTGGGGGGCTAAGACGGGTCGATGGCTCTGCTCGATGCCGTGGGATCACCGACTGATTGCCGATCGACTGCCGACCGACTACCACTTAAATAGCGTACGCTCGGGTGGCGGAGACGAGCGCCTTCCGGTAGTCGCTCGCGGTCGGGTCCGGTCCGAGGGAGCCGAATCGTCGTTTAAATTCGTCGACGTCGACGTCGGGGGCGTCGCCGTCGGCGACGCGGGCGAGGTCGTAGATCCGGTGGTCCCTCGAGGCCAACCCATGTCGCTCGATGAGCGCCAGCGCGAACGCGGCGTTCACGGCCGTGATCGCCGGGTCAGCGCCCGCGCCGGTCGGTTGGGACCCGGGTCGTGGCGGCGTGGGCCGGTCGGCGACGGCCGCCGCGAGCGTCGATTCGAGGAAGCCGAGGAGCTTGTCCGCCGGCGCGACCGAGAGGGTGATGTCGTCGGCGTAGATGTCTTTCATGTGATTGGCGATCTGATAACACTGCGTGAGCTTGTGCCGTTCGACGCGCTCGCCGGCGAGCCCGAGGTAGAGCGCTTCTTCGGTCGACTGGACGTGTGAAGCATGCCCCTCCTCGTATCGGGCCATGTGTGAGAACTCGTGGACGGCCAACTCCCGCGCCATCGCGCTCGTCGCGGCGCGCCGTGAGACGTTCAAGACGTGCTTATCGGGATAGTGTCCAGCCCATGTTCGCTCGTCGGGGTCCTCACGAACCCGGACGTGAACCGGCTTTTCTAACGAGAACTCGGTCTCGAACAGATCGGCCGCGCCGAGAAACGGGTCGGGGGGGACGTCCCCCAGTACGCGAAGATCCATGCGTACGATTCACATGGTGTGCGGGGATAAGTCTCTTGCGGCGGACCCGGGTGCTGTCGGCGGGTCCTAAGGAACATCCCCGACCCCGCGGCGGATCGAGCGTTCGACTCCGGCCCCTGTGATGCTTGCATCGACGGTTTCGATCGGGATTTTATATTCTCCGCGGACCGATCGAACGGCCATGTTTACACCGTCACCCTCCCCGTCCCCATCGTCGGCACCCTCGCGCGTGTATGCGGCGTATCGCGGCGGACTCTCGGTTATTACCGATCCGGCGGGCGAGGCCCGCGTCCCCTCGACCATCCTGGCCGACTGCGACGTGGAGTGCGTGGCGGCGACCGGTTCGACGCTGTTCGCCGGGACGTTCGAGGAGGGGCTCTTCCGGTCGACGGATGGGGGAACACACATCGAGCGGATCGGCACCGACGCGATCGAGCCGTCGGCGGTGACGGCGGCGGCGATCAGTCCACACGACCCCGACGAGATCTGGATCGGGACGGAGCCGTCGCGTGTTTATCGCTCGACCGACGGCGGTGACTCATTCGAGCACTGTGCCGGATTGACGACCGTTCCCTCGGCGGACGAGTGGTCCTTCCCGCCGCGCCCTGACACCCACCACGTCCGCTGGATCGAACCCGCCCCCGACGATCCAGAGCGGTGGTACGTGGGAATCGAGGCGGGTGCCCTGCTCGTCACGCCCGACCGTGGGGAGACGTGGATCGACCGTCCGGAGGGATCACGCCGGGACAACCATACGCTTGCGACCCACCCAGCCTCCCCCGGCAGGGTCTATGCCGCCGCCGGCGACGGCTACGCCGAGAGCCTCGACCGGGGTGTCACCTGGGAGGCGGCACACGACGGGCTCGACCACGGCTACGTCTGGGGGCTCGCGGTCGACCCGACCGATCCGGGGACGGTCCTCGTGAGCGCCGCTGCGAGCGCGAGCGACGCGCACCGGCGGGGGCGGTCGTATCTCTATCGGCGCTCACCTCGCCGGTCGAAGCGCTCGGGATCACTCGAAGCGGGAACGAACTCCGAAGAGGAACCGCAGCAGCGGGTGGGCCCCGCGACCGCGACGTGGGACCGCCTTGACGGACGGGGTGTTCCATCGGGTGACGGTATCCGGCGGGCGGTCCTCGCCTCGGGATCGGTGGGCGGGGCGATCTGGATGCTTCACGAGGGCGGCCTCTTCCGGACGACGGACGCCGGGGACTCCTTTGACCGGATCGACGTCGACCTCCCGGAGCGCGTTCCGCGGGCACTCGCTGTCGTGTGAAAACGATCCTGTCGATGATAGCTCCGTCCCCGGTCGATCCCGATGAGCGCCGGTCAGTTCCGGTCGGTTCCGACGACGAGGACGGGAACCTCGGCCCCCCGCTGGAGGCGGACCGGGAGCGGCTCGGGGTTGATGAGGCGGTCGAGGCCGGTCCGCCGGTCGGAGCCGACCACGATCAGGTCGACGTCGTGTGCGGCCGCGAAATCGAGCACCTCCTCGTGATCGGTGCCGTAGCGGAACCGCTTTTCGACCTCGACGCCGGCACGATGACCCTGTGCGGCGGCGTCCTCCACGGCCGCCTCCCCGGCACGCTCATGACGCTCGACGACCATGTCCCAATGTTCCGTCGTATCGACGACGTAGAGGGCCTCCACGGTCGCACCGTGTGCGGAGGCGAGGTCGATCCCGATGTCGACGGCGGCTCGGCCCGTCGCCTCCCCGTCGGTCACGACCAACACCCGGTCGAAGAGCCCGGCTGGACCCGCCTCCGAGTCCACCCCGGACATCGACGGCTCACTCGGTGCCGACTGTCCCCGATCCGTGGACGGGTTCCCCGCCTCAGCGTGTTCGCGTGCTTCGGTGTTAGTGTCGATTGACATGGGCCTTCGGTGGGCGACCGTTCGGATCGCCCGTGGTTACCGCTTCGTTGCACACACAACCTCTTAACAATTTTTACGCTTATTGACGATTATCATTATCTATCCGGATGTGTCTACAGGATTGTTTGAGAGAAGCCCCGATCGGCGCAACACCTCGGTACGAATCGGATTATATGTGTCTGTTTGTCATTCTCCAATGCGGGTCGGTAGCGGTGGGCTCGGGTCATGTCGAGTGTGGAGGATGGCGGTCGTGTGGGGTGGAACCGGCCGCCAGCGACGTGGCCGACTGGCACGATGCCAGCGCATTCCGTCCACCCTCCGGGTGTCGATCGGCGGTATCGAAGCCGTTAAGCGACGAACCCGCAAACGGTGGCGTATGCGACACCTCATCGTCCGCGGCGACCCCGGTATCCGCAAGGACGCGATCATCGAGTACGAGGGTGAGGAGCTGGTCTGTTTCGGGATCAACAAACAGGGCGACTGGCACGGCCCCGATGAGCCCCAGCTCTGGTGTACCGTCGGCACCGAAGACGAGCGTGAGACGTACGATAAGCGGCAATATGTCCCCCATTGGCTCGACGTTGAGACGGTCGACGCCGAGGCGCTCACCGTGATCAAAGCGAAGGGCGACCTCTCCGTCTAGACTCCTCTTTCCCCGTTTCCCCTTTTATCTTCCGCGAAAAACCGCACTCCCGCCGCTCAGACCGGCGGCTCCGCAAGCCACGCCTCGATCGCCGAGGCCATCGCTCCGCGGCGATGGATGACGCCGGCTTCGGGGTCGACGACCGTGCTTTCGACCCCGTCGGTCTCGCCGGCGTCGACGATCGCCGCGACGCCCGCACGGACCCGTTCGTCGAGGTCCGCGACCCGGACGACGCTTCCGGTCCCCGAGACGTTCGCGCTCGTCGCCGTCAATGGGCCCGTCGCGCGCAACAGCGCGAGCGCGACCGGGTGATCCGGCACGCGCACGCCGACACGGTCGCGACCACCGGTCAGTTCGTCCGGAATCGCCGGCCCGCGGTCGACCACGACCGTGACCGGCCCGGGGAGGAACGCACGCATGAACGCCAGCGCCCGCTCGCTGGGCCGAACGTACCGCTGTGCGGCCGAGACGCTCCCGGCGCCGAACGAAAGCGGGTCGTCTCGATCGCGACCCTTCAATTCGAAGACCCGCTCGATCGCCGCCGCATCGAGCGCATCCGCGCCGAGGCCGTAGACGGTTTCGGTCGGGTAGACGACGAGATCGCCCGCCTCCGCCGCGGCTGCGGCCTCCCTGACTGCCTCCCGCGTCGACGCGGACAGCCGGCCGTGATGATCGACGGTCACACCGGACCGTTTACCGTCGGGTTAAAAAAGCATGACGCGTCGGGCTCCGAGCGATTCGCGGTCCTCTCGGTCCCGGAACCCGAGCCCGCCGTCGGCGTCGACGTCCTGAACCCGTCTCCGTCTCCGGACCCGATCCCCGCTCCGTCCGGTCACCCGTTGTCCCGTTCGATACACCGCGCGATGGGGTCGACGATCTCGTTCGCGACGGTGTAGGGGTCCGTCTCCCGTTTTCGAACCCGCTCCGCCAGCTCGTCGATCCCGCCCCGCCGCTCGATTTCGTCGGTCGCGAGCGCGCCGAGGTCCGCCCGCACCAACGTGCGGATCTCCTCGGCGTATCGCCGGTGGGTTCGCTCGGCGAGCGCCCCCGAGTCGCGGAGGTAGCCCGTGTGGGCGTCGAACGTCTCGATCAACTCCGCGACGCCCTCGCCGGTCGTCCCGACCGTCCGAAGCACCTTCGGTGTCCACGAAGGGGCCTCGCCGGTGGGGTCGTCCGCGACCTCCTCACGAACGTCCGCCCCGTCGGTCCCGTGGGCGTTCATCCCGAGGGCACCGGAACCGTGGTGACCGACGTCCAAGCCGACGGTCGCCCCCTGTCGCCGGTGGACCATCTCCTCCAACTCGGCGACGGTGCGCTCGACGCCGTCGGTGTCGGCTTTGTTGACGACGAACACGTCGCCGATCTCGAGGATGCCGGCCTTCAGGGTCTGTACGTCGTCGCCGGAGCCGGGCTGGACGAGCACCGCGACCGTGTGTGCGGTTCTGACGATGTCGACCTCGTTCTGTCCGGCCCCGACGGTTTCGATGATCACGACGTCCTTGCCGAAGGCGTCGAGCGCCGTCACGGTGTCCGCCGTCGCGGTCGACAGCCCCCCGAGGCGGCCGCGCGCGCTCATCGATCGGAAAAACACCTCCATGTCGCCGACGTTCGAGCCCATCCGGATCCGGTCGCCGAGCACTGCCCCGCCGGTGTACGGCGAGGAGGGGTCGACCGCGACGACGCCCACGGTATCGCCGCGTTCGCGGTAGGTTGCCGCGAGTTTGTCGACGAGCGTCGATTTGCCCGCGCCGGGCGCGCCGGTGACCCCGATCACCGCGGCGGAGCCGGCGTGCTCGTGAAGCCGTGAGATGAGCGTTCGGTGGCCCGGTGAGCGGTTCTCGATGTGGGTGATCGCCCGGGCGAGCGCGCGCTGTTCGCCCGCGAGGATCCCATCGACGAGGTCGGCGATCTTCGCGTGAACCTCGTCGCCGTGGGCGTCGTCCTCCCCCATCAGGCCCGCTCCGGCACGTGTTCTCGGATGAACTCGATCGTCTCCTCCATCGGGGTGCCGGGGCCGAACACCTCCGCGACGCCGAGTTCCTTCAACTCGGCTTTGTCGTCATCGGGGATGATCCCGCCGACGACGATGAGGGTGTCCTCGAACGCCCCGTACTCTTTGAGCCCCTCGATGACCTTCGGGACGAGCGTGTTGTGTGCGCCCGAGAGGATCGAGATCCCGAGCACGTCGACGTCCTCCTGGACGGCCGCCTGGACGATCTCCCCGGGGGCGCGGTGCAGCCCGGAGTAGACGACCTCGAAGCCGGCGTCCCGAAACGCCCGCGCGATCACGTGTGCGCCCCTGTCGTGGCCGTCGAGGCCGACCTTTGCGACCAGACAGCGGATGGCCCGCTTCTCCTGTTCGGCGCTCATGCCGTGAGATCCGTCGCCGGACCGTTTGATTCTAACGGACGTTTAGGAGGGATCGGTCGCGGGCGATCCGGGCGGGCGAGCGCGTTTGAGTATATAAATCGCGTGTGGCATGCTCACGGTGGATATATAAGTGGACGATCGATACCGTCATCGCCTACCGAATACCGGCAGTCCGTCTCAGCGTTCGCCTCGGGCCTCCCCAGCCTCGCCGCGGCCGACCTCCGCAAGCTCCGGTTCGGCCGCGGGCTCCCTCGCGCGTGCTCCTCGCGCCCTTTAAAAAGGGCGCTCGGAGGCGCGCGCCGACGTGTGACTGCCGGCTCGCTGTCGGTTTGCCGGTTTGCCGGTCTGTCGGTTTGCCGGTCTGTCGGTTTGCCGGTTTGTCGGTTTGTCGGTTTGTCGGCCTGTCGGCCTATCGACCCGCCTCAGACGTGCTCGTCGAGGAACTCGACGATCGCGCGGTAGGCCTCGATGCGGTTTTCGAGCTTCGAGAAGCCGTGTCCCTCGTCCTCGAAGATCAGCTTCCGGACGGGCACGTCACGCTCCTTCACCGCCTCGACGATCCGCTCGGCCTCCCCGACGGGCACCCGCGGGTCGTTCGCGCCGTGGAGCACGAACAGCGGGGCGGCGATGGCCTCGGCGTTGTTCACCGGTGAGATCGATTCGAGGAACTCGCGGTCCTCTTCGAGCGAGCCGTACTCGGCTTCACGCAGCGACCGCCGCCAGTCGCCGGTGTTCTCGAGGAAGCTCACGAAGTTCGCGATGCCGACGATGTCGACGCCCGCCGCCCACAACTCGGGATACTCCGTCATCGACGCGAGCACCATGAACCCGCCGTAGGAGCCGCCCATCGCGACGATCCGGTCGGGGTCGACCTCGGGGTGATCGTGGAGCCACTCGACGCCGGCACGGATGTCCGCGACGGAGTCCATCCGCTTTTCGACGTCGTCGAGCGAGGAGTACGCCTTCCCGTAGCCGGAGGAACCCCGGACGTTCGGTTCGAGCACGGCGTAGCCGGCGTTGACGAGGTACTGTTTCACCCCGGAAAAAGAGGGGCGACGCTGTGACTCCGGGCCGCCGTGGATGTCGACGATCACGGGATAGCCCTCCGCGGGTGGTTTCGTCTCTGGCATCGAGAGGAACGCGGGGATCTCCCGCCCGTCGAAGGTCGGATAGTGTACCAACTCGGGCTCGACAAAGGTGTCGCGGGGGATCCCCGCGGTCGAGGCAGCGGTCCATCGCGTCGTCTCGCCGGTGCGCGCCTCGACGACGTAGACGTTCGCCGTGTCCGTGCTGCCCGTCGCCGTGATCGCGTAGCGGTCGCCGTCGGGTCCGAAGCTCACTCCGCCGGCGACGCCGCGGGGCAGGTCCGGCTCCGGGAACTCGTCGATCCGGTCGGGGTCGACGAGCTCGCCCGCACGGATCTCGGTGTAGCCGTCCACGTTGCGCGAGTAGACGATCCGCTGCGACTCCCGATGGAGCGCCACGCCGTCGACGTTCCAGCCGCCGCCGGAGGCGACGTCCGAGAACTCCCCGTCCTCCAGCGAGAGCCGCTCCAAGCGCAGGGTGTCGCTTTGATGGTCCGTGACGAGATAGATCGACTCGCCGTCGGGCCCCCACTCCGGGCTCCCGTAGCGTGCGTCCCCCTCGTGCGGCGTATGGTGGGTCAACTTGCCCGACTCGATCGCCAGCGTGTAGAGGTCGTGATCGAACGAGGAGTGTGCCTCGTGGACGATCAACCGATCGTCATCGGGCGACCACCCGGCAACGGAGAGCCACCCGTCGCCCGTGTACACACGCTTCGCCTCGTCGCCGACGGCGTCGCGGTCCTGTACGTAGATGTCGAAGGCCGACTCGTCACGGCGGTTCGAGGCGAACGCGAACCGCTCGCCGTCGTTCGACCAGCCGCCCCAGCGGTGTTTCGCGCCCGGCCGCGCGGTCAGGTCGGTGATCGCTCCGGACGCGAAGTCGAGTCGATGGAGCTGGACCCGTTCGTTGCCCCCTTCGTCCATGCCGAAGACCGCCTCCGACCGCTCGGGCGAGGAGTCGATGAAGGTCACGCGCTCCTCGAAGAAGGTGTGCTGTTCGGGCCAGCCGAGCGGCTCGGTGAGCGACCACACCTGTCCGGTGCCGGTCGCGTCGAGGAGAAAGGAGAGCCGGCCGTCGGGACCGAGGTCCGCCCCGCCGGCGCTTCGCACGTTCAGGTACCGCTCGATGTCGTACCGGTGCATGGAATCGGGTTCGGTGGCCGCCCCCAAATCGGTTCGGGTGGGCACGGATCGACGCCCGTCGGGCCAGTACCCGTCCCACAATTGGGTGGCTTTTTGTCGCGGCCCCCCATCCCTCCCACGTATGCGTGTCGCGTTCGTCTCGCTGTTTACGCCCGGTCACGGGATGACCCCGGCCCGGAAGCGAACGTGGCAGTTCGCCCGCGGACTCACCGAGCGCGGCCACGAAGTCGTCTGGCTCTGTTCGCGCTGGTGGGGTGGCGAACACGACACCTTCGAGGAGGACGGCATCGCGTACCGATCGGTCGTCGTCGATCCCGCTCCGACGACCTTCGCCGCGAAGCTCCCGGCGGCGATCCGACGCGTCGCCCCTGATGTCGTCCACGCGGTGAATTCTCCCCCGACCTGCGGGCTGGGCGCGACGGTCGCCGGGACGCTGACGCGAACGCCCGTGCTCGTCGACTGGTGGCGGGATCATCCCAACGATGCACACGGACGGTACGGACCGCTCGCGCGAAGCGCCGACCTCCTCACCGCTCCCTCACGCACGACGAAGACACGCGTCCGTGAACACGGCGCGAGTGGGGAGGCGGTCCGGCTCCTCCCGGGAAGTATCGACATGGACCTCGCTCGTGAAGCGCCGGTCGACGACCGGTTCGACGTAATCTATTCCCGGCGGCTCGATCGGCACGCCAACGTCGAGACGTTCCTGCTCGCGCTCGCGGAGCTGCGCGGCCGTGACTGGAGGGCCGCGGTCATCGGCGACGGTCCCGAACGTGAGGTAACCGAGGCGACGGCGGCGGACCTCCGTATCGCCGATCGTGTCCACTTCCTCGGCGATCTCCCGCTTGAGGAGCGGGTGTCGATCCTGAAGGGCACCCACGTCGCCGTCGGCACGGCCACGTGGGAGACGTTTCCGATGGAACTCCTGTGGGCGCTCGCCTGCGGCTGTGTCGGGCTCGTCGAGTATCAGGCGGACTCCAGCGCACACGAACTGGTCGAGGGGCGTCGGCGTGGCCGGCTCGTCACCAGCCCCAGCGAACTCGCCGACGAGATCGTCGCCGTCGCGGAGTTGGAACGACGTTCGGTCGACGAGGCGTTCGCGAGCTACGATCACGGTGCCGTGATGAACCGGCAGATCGACGCGTATCGCAGCCTATTGAACGATGGATAGACAAGATCCGGACACCGCGCTTCCAAGCGTGAGAACGCGCAGGTAGCGAGCGAGGACTATTCCTGGGTTACCGTTCCGCCGTACTTCATGAAGACGAACGCGAGCCCGAGCGTGCTCACCATCGCGATGAAGGTCGCGATCCCGAGCGCCCGCGCACCCTGTGGGACGAAGACCGCGCCAGCGCCTTCGTCACCGGTATCGACGGTATCGATGTCGTCGCCGACGGCGAGTCCGGCGTGCATGCCGACGGCGTCGTGGGGTGCACAGTAATAGTGGGTGATGCCGGCGTCGTCCTCGCTGGTCTCGTACTCGTAGGTGAAGCCCTCCTCGTCGACGGTTTCGCTCTGCAGTTCCGCCGGACCGTCGACCGTCTCCACGTTGTGTCCGCCGCCATCCCCGGTCCACTCCCACGTTATCTCCGTCCCCTCGTCAACCCACAGAAGCGTCGGATCGAAGGCAAGCCCGTCGTCGTCGGCACCGACCATGACGGTCACCTCGTCCTCGCCACGGGCGTCCTCGTATGTGCCGAGATTCCCCTCGGCTTCGGACGGCCAGTCGGGCTCCTCATCGGCTGCGACCGTTCCCGTCGCGGCCGTCGCCGCGCCGGCGGCCGCCGCCGCACCGCCGGCGGTCCGCATGAACCTGCGTCGGGAGACGTCGTCCGTACTCATACACCCGGCTTGGTGGTCGCCTGTAGTGAATATGTTGGTTCTGCCTCGCCGGTCGTCGTCCGTTATCCCGACGTGGTGAATCCTTTTGACCCATGCCGCGGCCATCCGTTCCTATCCGCTAATGAAAGCCCCGGATCGGTCAAGGCGGTTGTGTGGCGAACCGGCCGGGGGAACGATCGACGTGCCACCTGTTAGCCAACTTCCGCCGTTCCACTCGCTGACTGTTCATGGTGCGACCGAGAGCCGTTGACGGAATCGCCGCCCCGGTCGGCAGCTAACCGGGGGTCGCTCAGCGAACGGAGTCCAAGAGGAGTCGCTGTTCGACCCGCTTCACTTCGTGTTGGACGTCACGCACGGCGTCGATGTTCGCCGAGACCGACGAGACGCCCTGTTCGACGAGGAACTCGACCATCTCGGGTTTCGAACCGGCCTGCCCGCAGATGCTCGTATCGACGCCGAGTTCGCGACAGGCATCGATGGTGTCGCCGATCAGCCGGAGGACGGCCGGGTGGAGCTCGTCGAACCGGCTAGCGACGTGTTCGTTGTTGCGGTCGACCGCCAGGGTGTACTGAGTGAGGTCGTTCGTCCCGAAGGAGGCGAAATCGATCCCCGCCGCCGCCAGCTCCTCGATCATCAGCGCGCTGGCCGGCGTCTCGATCATCACGCCCCACCGGTTCCGTTCGGGGTCGATCCCGGCTTCTTCGAGGTGCCGCTTCGCCGCCTCGACGTCGGTCGCGTCGTTGACCAGCGGGAGCATCAGCTCGATGTTGTCATAGCCCATGTCGAGCAGGCGTGCGATGGCCGCGAGCTCTTGGGCAAAGACGTCGGGCTTGTCGAGGCTCCGCCGAATCCCTCGCCAGCCGAGCATCGGGTTGTGCTCCGTCGGCTCGCCGTCACCACCCTCCAGTTCACGGAACTCGTCGGTCGGGGCGTCGATCGTCCGCACGCGAACCGGGCGCGGATAGAACTCGTCGGCGACCGTTCGGACACCCTCGATGAGCGCGTCCTGATACGCCCGCGAGCCGTGGTCGCGGATGTACCGCTCCGGGGTCTTCCCGAGCGAGAGCACCATGTGTTCGATCCGCAACAAGCCGACCCCATCAGCGCCGGTCGCAGCGGCGCGTTCGGCCGCTTCCGGAATGGAGACGTTGACCTTCACCTCCGTCGCCGTCATCGGCTTTACCGGCGTTTCGGGGCGAGCCGCCTCGATGGGCTCGAACTGCTCGCTGGCTTCGGCCTCCTCGTCCACTCCTTCCGTGACGGTTCCTTTGTCCCCATCGATGGTGATCGGCTGGCCGTCTTGGAGGTCCCGGGTCGCCGACCCCGTGCCGACGACTGCCGGGACACCGAGTTCACGGGAGATGATCGCGGCGTGGCTCGTCATCCCACCCTCATCGGTGACGATGCCGGCGGCCCGCTTCATCGCCGGAACCATGTCGGGCATCGTCATCTCCGTGACGAGGATGTCCCCCTCCTGTACCTGATCGAGGTGGTCGAGCTTCGTGACGATCCGGACCGCTCCGGAGACGATCCCGGGGCTCGCTCCGAGTCCATGGACGAGCACGTCGGCGGGTTCATCGCCGCTGCCGTTCGGTCCGTTGCCGCCGTTCTCCGGAACATCACCGACGGCGGTCGACCCCGACGCTCCCTTGCTCTCCCGGATCGTCGTGATCGGCCGCGATTGGAGCATGTAGGTCTCCCCGTCCCGCATCGCCCACTCCACGTCCTGGGGGACGCCGTAGTGTTCCTCGACGCGCTCACCCAAGGCGACGAGGTCGCCGATCTCCTCGTCGGAGAGGACACGTTCGGTCCGCCGGTCGCCCTCGACCTCCCGCTCCACCGTCTCGCCCGTTTCGGGGTCCTTTATCATCTCGATCTTCTTCTCGGCGACGGTGACGGTGTCGACGACGTCGCCTTCGGTATCGTAGACGTAGTTATCGGGCGAAACAGTCCCTGAGACGACCGCCTCCCCGAGCCCCCAGGCCGCCTCGATGATGACACGGGGTTCGCCGGTCGACGGATGGCTGGTGAAGAGGACGCCGGATTTGTCCGCATCGACCATCCGCTGGACGACGACCGCGATGTCGACTTCGGCGTGCGGGAAGCCCTTGCGCTGGCGATAATAGATCGCTCGCTGGGTGAAAAGCGAGGCCCAACATTCCTTGACGCGGCGGGCGAGGTCATCCCCGCGTACGTTGAGGAAGGTCTCTTGCTGGCCGGCGAAGGAGGCGTCGGGGAGGTCCTCCGCAGTTGCGGAGGAACGGACGGCGACGAACGCCTCCTCCCCGTCACCCATCGATTCGTACCGTTCGAGTATCTCCGCGCGGACCGACTCCGGCAGCGGCGTGTTCAGCATGAGGTCGTGTGCGGTTTCGGCTGCCTCCCGGAGTGCAGCCGAGTCCTCTGGGTCGACATCGACCGCTTCGAACAGCTCCTCGTCGATGCCGGCCTCGACGATGAAACTGCGATACGTATCCGCGGTGACGACGAACCCGCGGGGGACCGGGAGGCCCGCGCCGATGAGTTCGCCCAGCGAGGCCGCCTTGCCGCCGACCGTTCCGAGGTCGTCGGCGCCGACTTCGTCCAGCCAGAGTACTGCCATTCGTATCCGGTGGATCCACCAGCCAACCTATGAATCTTCCGGCAACCGGGGGGCGAATAAAAGACAACTCGTCTTCGAGTGGTCACTTCTCGACGGTCGCTCACATGAAACGCCGCTCGGTCACGGAGTAAGAACGAAGGAGGGCCGATGGCGTCGCGGGATGACGAACCGTATCGGCTCGTAATAACCGATAGACGGCGATGCTATCTATATGTATTCGCTGTGGCGTGTTCAACCCCAATATGGTGTTACAGGTGATGTAACACCCATCGGGTGGTGGACACCCGCGTCCCGCGTCCCCCTGATCGGTGTCCTCCCGTTCTCGCTGTGGGGCCCTGATCAGTGCTGACCCCCCGGCCTGATGAGAACCTGACTTCAGCGCCCGCCGAGGCGTCGCCGTTCGTCCGCGAGAATTCGCTCCCACAGGCCGAACAGGCGGCTGTTGAGGTCGTAGTCATCGTTGACCGCGCGAACCCACCGATCGTCGGCGAAGAGCAACCGCTGAAAGCGTCTGACCGGCGGCGAGAGCGGCTCCTTCGCGCCGCCATAGTGGCCGAGCGATTCACGCCGGGTTCGCTCGACGAGCTCGGCGGGGACCTCGATCCCGTCCGCGGCGGCGACGTGGACGAACCATTCGAGATGCAACAGCGCGTCGGCGAGCAGGAACCGATCCCGGAATCCGGAGACCCCTTCGAGGGCCGGCCGGCCCTCGATCCGAACGTCGACCGGGCGGGAGAACCGCGGCGCGGAAACGGTCACGTCGGCGGCGTCGGCGAGGGTCCCCGCGATACGCCGAAGTCGCCACTCGGCGTATCGTATCGGGGCGATCAGCCCCAGCTCGTACCACAGCGGCATCCACTCACAGTACGGTTCAGAAAAGCGTGCGTCCGCCAGCAACGTCGTCGCAACGGACCGGGCGGCTGCGGGCGTGAGCGACGTCGGTGCGTCTCGAAGCTCCGCGGCGACCGCGGGGCCGTCGATCCGGTCGGCCCCGGGGAACTCCATGCCGTCGGCAACGTGGCGCGTGTATGCACGGCTTGCGGCGTACCACTCGGCGAAGTCGGCTGCGGTCGTGAGCGTGAGGAGGCGAAGGACGGTGATAACCCAACGACGCGCCGTGGGGTAAAAACCGCTCCGGCGGCCCCCCGTCTCAGCGGTCCTCGACGGTCCCGGCCGTCGTGTCGAGTGCGTCAGTCAATCCCCACTCGGCCGCCCGTGACCGGGCTTCCTCGCGTGCCTGTTCGCGGATCGCCTCGATCCGATCGTCGTCCGCCAGGAAGGAGGCCAGCGCGTCGGCCCCCTCGTGACCGCCCTCGTCGTGACGGTCCGCCGGTGCGGCCGCGCGCGTCCGCTCCGCGAGGTCCGGCGCGTCGGCGAGCTCCGTTGCCACGCTTCCAGGAGCGACCCGCAGCGCTTCGGCTCCGTGGGCGGCCGTCAGCGCCGCCGCCTCGACCGCGTACAGCTCCACCCGGTACGGCCCCGGGACCGCGAGTTCCGCGAGCGCCTCGGGGCCACCGTTGTCGGTTACGGTGTTGTAGACGAGCACCGGGACGCCCTCCTCGAAGGTGATGACGCCCCGGGCCTCCCCCGAAAGCAGCAGCGTCTCCTGCGGGACGATCGTCGCATAGCCGATCAACGACCGCTCCAAGGCGGTCTCAAGCGGCGTCGCGACGTCCGAGACCACGCGTGACCGCAGCAGCGTCCCGCGTGGAATGTGCAGTTCCTGCGGGTCACCGCCCGAAGGGGATCGGTCGGGTCCGGGCCGGTCGGTCCCGTCGGTCATGGCGTGTCGGGTACGACGGCGCTGGAGAACCGGTCGGCGACACGGTCGCCATCGCCGTCGCGGACGTCCAACCGGTCCGCTGCGCGCCTGTACGCGACCGCCGCCTCGCTCTCCGGGGCGTGTGCGAGAAGCGGCTTGCCCGCGCGCCGGGCCTCACGTGCGGCGTCGCTGTCGGGGACGCCGGCGAGGATCGGGCCGCCGAAGTGTCGGTCGGTCCGCTCGGCGATGGTGTCGAACTCGCCGCGTACCTTATTGAACAGCACGCCCGCGGTCTCGGTGCCGTACGAGCGGGCGTACTCCTGCACCTTCAACGCGTCCGAGAGCGCGGGGATCGTCGGCTCGACGACGATGACGGTTCGATCGGCGAGCACGATCGGGAGAACGGCCGACTTCGAGCCGAGCGCGGCCGGCGAGTCCAACAGAATGACGTCGGTGTCGGCGGCCAACTCGGCGACGACGTCGCGAAGCCGCACGGGGTCAGCGGCCTCGAAGCCGGCGAGCGAGGTCCCACAGGGGACGACCGACATCCCGAATCGATCGTAGGTCGCCTCGGAGACGTCCGTCGCCGTCCCCTCGATGAGGAGGTCGTGGAGGGTGACCGGCGCGTCGTCGAGTCCGGCGTGAAAGAGGAGGTTCGCCATGCCGGTATCGGCATCCACCACGGTTACGTCGTAGTCCGCGGAGAGCGCCATCCCGAGCGCGAGGGTGCTCGTCGTCTTGCCCGTGCCACCCTTTCCGCTGGCGACCGCGAACGCCTCGACCATATCCGGCCTCTACCGCTGACCCGGTTAAGCGTTCCCGTCTCGGCCCGAACGCCGTCGAGCCGGAACCGCTCGGCGGGCGTTTATCAGGCATTCCCTCTCACGGTCGGCGGGAACGCTTTGTAGCGCGGGGCCGATGGACGAACCATGACTACCGTGATCAGCGCGGAGACCTTGCGCGACATGCTCGATGCGCGCCGGCGGGGCGACCGATCGTTCGTCGTCGTCGACACACGACCCGAGGAGAGCTTCGAAGGATGGCGGATCGCCGATTCGGTGAACTACTTTTATAAACCGTTTCACGAGTTCGACCTCGCGGCCTTCGAGGGGCAAACCGGTGTCACGAGCGAGGACAACGTCGTGACGCTCTGTGCGAAGGGGAAGGCCTCGACCTCGTTCGCGGCGGCGCTCGAATCGGCGGGCTACTCGGACGTTCACGTCGTCGAGGACGGTATGCGCGCGTGGTCGGCGGTCTACGACCACGTCCCGGTGCCGCTGCCGTCGGCGGGCGACGAGCCGCTCGACATCGTGCAGATCCAGCGGCGCGCGAAGGGCTGTCTCGGGTACCTGATCGTCGGCGGGACCGCGGACGGATCCGGCGACGCCGCGTCTTCCGGCGATGTAGACGGCGGTGACCGCCTCGCCGTCGTGGTCGACGTCTCCAGACACGGCGAGGAGTGGGTCAGCGCCGCCGAGGCGTACGGGGCCACCATCGTCGGCGTCCTCGATACGCACGTTCACGCCGACCACCTCTCGGGCGGACGCGCGCTCGCGAACGACCTCGGCGTGCCCTACTTCCTCCCCGTAGCGGCCGCCGCCCGCGACGTCGCCTACGAGTTCGAGGCGATCGAGCGGAACGCGACGCTTGACGTCGGGGGGGTGGACCTCAAGGCGGTCGCCACCCCGGGACACACCGAGGACATGGCGAGCTACCTCGTCGGCCGCTCGGCGGTGCTCACCGGAGACACGCTCTTTGCCGACGGGATCGGGCGGACGGAGCTGCAGTTCGCGGCCGGCGCGGACGATGCGGATACTGTGGACGACGGGGACGACGACACCGATACGGCCGAAAGCGAAGACGCGGAACGAAGCGGCGCGATGGCCGGCGCACACGACCTCTACGACTCGCTGCATGCGACCTTGCTGGCGGAGCCCGACGACGTGGTCGTCTGTCCCGGACACTTCCCCGTCTCGAACGACGGGACGACGGGGAGCGCCGTCCCCGGCGAGCCCGTGATCACGACCATCGGCGCGGCCCGGACCGGCCTCGACGTGCTCGGGCTCGACCGCGAGGCCTTCGTCGAGCGGATCACGAACACGTTGCCCGAGAAGCCGCCGAACTACACCGACGTGATCGCCGCCAACCGGGGGGTGAAACAGCCGCCCGACGCGGTTAGCGCGATCGAACTCGAATTAGGCCCGAACCGCTGTGCGGCCGAGGCGACCGCCGAGCCGCGGGCCGACGATTGAAAAGGGTCCCTCCCGCGGGTGCGTCACCGGACGAACTTGCCGAGCGCGTCGTAGAGCCCGTCACGGAGCGTATCCGGCAGGTGTCGGGCGAGCACAGTCACCCGTGCGAGCGTCCCGGGCTGGACGCGGGCCGGTGGCTTGGTCGCGCTGGCGACGTTGAGGATGTCCTCGGCCACGCGCTCCGGCGACACCGACCCCGGCCCGTCACCACCGACGAGCTGGGTGTCCTCGAAGAGCTTATATAAGTGATCGTACGCCCCAGAGGGTTCGATCCGGTCGTCGTTCCCGCGGTCGACCTCGCTGGCGACCCGGCTGGCGAACTTCGTCTGTACCGGTCCGGGTTGGACGACGACGACGTCGACGCCGAACTCGCGCACCTCGTTCCGGAGCGCGTCGGAGATCGCCTCCAGTGCGAACTTCGAGCCCGAGTAGATCCCCCCGCCCGGGAACGTCACCCGGCCGGCGACCGAGGAGACGTTGATGATCGTGCCGTCCCGCTCGCGACGCATCGCCGGGAGGACCGCACGGATCAGCCGATGGGGGCCGTAGACGTTGACGTCGAACTGGTCGTGGACCGCCGCCGGCGTCACGTCCTCGACGGGGCCGAACTGCCCGTAGCCGGCGTTGTTTACGAGCACGTCGATCGTGCCCTCCTCATCGAGGATCCGATCGACGACCCGACCGATGTCGGCCGGGTCGGTGACGTCGAGCGTCGCCAGCTCGCAGCCCGCCTCGCCCAGCGTCTCGATGTCCGCCGGGTTGCGTGCCGTGGCGTAGACCGTCCACCCCGCGTCGTTGAACAGCGTCGCCGTTGCGCGACCGATACCCGATGAACAGCCGGTGATGAGGACCGTCTTCTGCACGGCGGGACGTGTGTGTGCCGCGGACATAACTCTCCCGACCGGCGTCGGGGGCGATCGCTCGTGTGTCGACTACGCGTCGGGGCGCGGGCGGACGAGGTTCGCGAGCGCGACGAGGATCCCGAGGAACCACCCGAGCGGGACGGAGATCCCGACCCACATCAACACGTAGCCGAGCCCGGGAAGCCCCCACTGTTCGCCGAACGTCTCCAGATCAAAGGCGCCGCGAAGGATGTCGTTTATGCCGCCGACGAAGAGGAACGTATCGAGGATCCACCGTGCGAGGTCGTAGCTCGGCGGGAGGATGAGCTGTTCGAGCGTGGGCGTGACGAGCGCCGCGACCACGGGCGGGAGGAAGAACGCGCTCATCGCGAACGGATACGCCAACAACACGCTGACGAACCGGCCGCCGACCTTCGAGAAGGCGGCCGNGAGCCCCGCGGAGACGATGGCGACGATGCTCGCCGCGCCGACGGCGATCACGTCGTCGGGCTGGAGCTGGAGGTGGGTGATGAGCGTCAACGTCCCCCAGACGAGCGTCGCGACGACGACCGCGCCGACGACGCCGAACCGCGTGACCGCGGAGTCGAGCTTGGCGGCGTAAAACCGCGTCGCGAAGCCGACGAGCAGCAGCGGGTAGCCGATCACGACGGGCAATGCCCCGAGCGCCGCCCACAGGTAGTAGCCCACTTTCTGCGGGAGCGTCTCCGGTTTCCACTTGCCCAACACCGTGCTCGGGTCGAGCTGGCGGGGGAAGACGACCTCCATCCACGTCTCGTGAAGCCGAATGACGTCCAACAGGAGCGCCTCCAGCAGTCCGATCTGCCCTCGTCGTTCCATTCGGCTCAACCTCGCGCGCGAGGTAACGTGAACTTTGTGCCTCGGGCCCGTCCGGTACACCTCGTGTCCCGGGCCCGCCCCGCGAACCCACACGCACGGACCGAATGCAGGTGCCGTGTAAACCCGATATCCGGGAGACGAAAGCTTGAAACGCCGCTCGGGCGAACCGCGGGTATGGAACTGCGGGTCATCGAGAAGACCGATACGGAACTCCGCATCGAGATCGCGGGCGAGGATCACACGTTTATGAACGTCCTGAAGGGCGCGCTGTTGGAGACCGAGGGTGTCGCCGCCGCGACCTACGACGTGAACCCGGAACAGTCCGGCGGCCAGACCGACCCCGTCTTGACGATCAAATCGGACGGCGTCGACCCGCTCGATGCGCTCGAGGCGGCAGCCACGGAGGTCACCGACCGTACCGGTGCGCTCCGCGACGCGGTCGAGGCCGCGGCGTAGGGTCGCTCCGAAACGCCTAACACCGTTCCGACGGAATCGGGGATATCATGCCGGTTGATCCGCTCTTCGTCATCCTTCTTTTGGTGTTACTGGGGCTCTTTTTCTTCGGCTACCTCCTGGTTCGGCGTACCCTTCTCGGGCTCCGCGAGGGCTACGAGGAAGGAAAGCGGTAACGATGGCCGTCCTCACCGCTCTCACCTTCCTGCTTGCGGCCATCGCCAGCCTCTTCATGGCGTGGTCCATCGGGGCGGGCTCCTCGGGGTCGACGCCGTTCGCCCCCGCGGTCGGCGCGAACGCGATCTCCGTGCTGCGTGCCGGCCTGATCGTCGGGATATTCGGCTTCCTCGGGGCCGTCCTTCAGGGCGCAAACGTCACCGAGGCGGTCGGAACCGAACTGATCGGCGGGGTCACGCTCACCGCGGGCGCGGCCATCGTCGCGCTCGTCACCGCCGCGGGCCTCGTCGCCATCGGCGTCTTCACCGGCTACCCGATCGCGACCGCCTTCACCGTCACGGGCGCGGTCGTCGGCGTCGGCCTCGCGATGGGCGGCGACCCGGCGTGGGCGAAGTACGCGGAGATCCTCACGCTGTGGATACTCACCCCGTTCGTCGGCGGCGGCGTCGCCTACGCGGTCGCGCGAGCGTTAATGGGCGACCGCCTTCCCGAGCGGCTGTTGACCGCCGGACTCGCGGGACTCGTCGGGGTCATCCTCGCGAACGTCGGCTTCGCGCTGCTCGGCCCCGACGGCGAACAGGGATCGATCGCCGGTACCCTTGCACCCGGGCTGGGCACGGACGGCCTCGGCGGCGTCGCCGTCGTCACGCTCGCCATCGCCGCCCTCGTCGCCGTCGTGGTCTACGCCGACATCGGGCGGGATCGCGTCGGGGCGCAGCGCCGGTTCCTGCTCGCGATGGGCGCGCTCGTCGCCTTCTCGGCCGGCGGCTCGCAGGTCGGGCTCGCGATCGGGCCGCTCGTCCCCGTCTTCGGCGACGTCGGCGTGCCGCTGTGGGCGCTGCTCGTCGGCGGCGGGTTCGGGCTCCTCGTCGGCTCCTGGACCGGCGCGCCGCGCATGATAAAGGCGATCGCCCAGGACTACGCTTCGATGGGCCCTCGGCGGTCGATCGCCGCGCTCATCCCCTCGTTCGCCATCGCGCAGGCCGCGGTCGCGTTCGGGATCCCCGTCTCGTTCAACGAGATCATCGTCTCGGCCATCGTCGGCGCGGGCTATGCCGCCGGCGACGCCGGGGTGAGCCGCCGGAAGATGCTCTTCACCGTCCTCGCGTGGACCGGCTCGCTCGCCGGATCGCTACTGCTCGGGTTCGGCGTCTACTACGGCGTTTCCCTCATCATCTGAGCGACGCCGTCTGGGTGGATGACATGGTATAAGTGGCGAGCGGGCCGAGTCGGCGATATGGCCACCATCGGATTCATCGGCGGGAGCGGGATCTACGAGAGCCTCCCGCTTTCGGACGTGCGCGAGGTCGAGTTCGACACCCCATACGGCACCCCGAGCGCCCCCGTCACGATCGGCACGTTCGCTGATACGGGCCGGGAGGTAGCCTTTCTCCCGCGGCACGGGAGCGATCACGGTGCCTCGCCGACCGACCTGCCGTACCGCGCGAATATGTACGCACTCAAAAAGGCGGGCGTCAGCCACATCTTCGCCTCGAACGCGGTCGGCAGCCTCAAAGAGGAGCTTGCACCGGGAACACTCGTCATCCCGGATCAGATCTTCGATCGGACGAGCAACCGCGAGCGCTCTTTTTATGGCGACGGCGTCGTCGTCCACCAGCCGTTCACGGAGCCGTACAGTCCCGAACTTGTGGATCACCTGAGCGAGGCCGTGGTGGCCGCCACGGGCGACGAGGTCCCGGTGGTAAACGGTGGCACGTACGTCTGTATCGAGGGGCCACAGTATTCGACCCGCGCGGAGTCGGAGTTCTACCGGGCGCAGGGGTGGGATCTGGTCGGCATGACGGCGATCCCCGAGGCGAAACTGGCTCGCGAGGCGGAGATCGCCTATGCGACGGTCGCGGGCGTCACCGACTACGACGTCTGGAAGGCCGACTCCGAGGTCACCTTGGAGGAGGTGTTGGAGAACGCCGAGCGAAACCGCACGGCGATCACGGCCGCCGTCGAGGAGGCGATCCGCACCCTGCCCGAGGACCACACGTGCGCGGCACACCGCTCGCTGGAAGGGACCGTGAACACGCCGACGGAGGCGATCCCGGAGGCGACCCGCGAGCGCGTCGAGCCGCTGCTCGGCGAGTATTTATAAACCCTCCAGCGTGTTTCCGGGCCGCTGACGGCCCACCCGCGATGAAGACTCCCCCTACCGGTCCTCGACAGTTCGATGATCGTCGAGGTCGACGACGCCGCGTCCGACGACCGTGCCGCCGCTGAGCACGCGGACCCGGACCGTTTCCTGTGCTGGGTGGATCCAACTCCGCTGGATATCGACCGTCGTCGTCCCGTCGGGCTCGACGACCGCAACGTCCGTTGGCTCGATCCGATCTTCTCCATCATCGAACCGCATCGCCACCCGGTCGATAGTCACCGGCTCGTCGCTCCCGTTCCGGAGCAGACACCGAAATCGCTCGACGGCATGCTTCGACCCGGCCGGACGAAGGCGCAGGTCGACGTCCGCGAGGACCCCGTGGAAGGTGTGCGGCTGGGCCGCGGCGTGCTCCTCCTCCGGGGGGACTGCCTCGCCGCTCGCTGGGTCGACCCGAAACTTCGAAAAGCACCGATAACACCGGTATGGGTGTGGCCCACCGGGATTGCCGGTGAAAAACCCGCCACCGCCCCGGACGCGAAAGATCAACAATCGACTGCCGCAGTCCGGACAGGGGGGCTTGCCGAGGGGCATGCGTAAAGGATTGAGCGACCGGTGGGAAGTGTCTTGTGTCGTCCTCCGATGGTGTCGCGGCCCCCATCACCGATCCTCCGTGGCACTTTCTGGGACGATGGGTGCACGGGCATAGATAACAGCGCAGCCGGACCGTCCCGTTACGCGTCGGTGAACCCGCCAGCCTGCAGCGCCGCGTCGACGTCGGCGTCGTCGTGAACGATGGCGGAGACGGTGCGGGCGATCCCCTCGGGGTCGTCGTGTTGGAAGATCGATCGGCCCATCGAGACGCCGGCGGCGCCGCCGTCCATCGCGCCGCGGACCATCTCGGCGGTCTCCCGATCGGTCCCCTTGGAGCCGCCCGCGATGACGACCGGCAGGCGGGTCGATTCGGTGACTCGCCCGAACGTGTCGCCGTCGCCGGAGTAGCCGGTTTTCACCACGTCCGCGCCGACCTCCTCGGCGAGTCTCACCGCGTGGCCGAGCGCCTCCGGATCCGTGGAGTCGACGCCCGGACCGCGGGCGTACGCCATCGCGAGCACCGGAACCCCGAGCCGTGAGGCGTCATCGGTGAGCTCCGCGAGCTCCTCGATCTGTTCGGGCTCGTGATCGG
>SL_8KL_010_SEDDRAFT_10001171_pt1 | contig 22768 bp, 16 predicted proteins | sample SodLakKL_010_SED_4_FD_11160 | JGI IMG/M metagenome (IMG submission 11160) | reverse complement strand
CTTTGCATTTGAAACATGTGGGTAATGGAAACGGGGTTTAAAAACCCCTCGTTCCAACCCACATAAAACTTATAACCTTGCAAGCATTCTACACCCTAAACATCGTTAAGGGATACAATTATCAAATTTTATACATCCAAAATAAATCGAACCATTAACTAACACCGACCTGGCACGGATTATTTGTCATTTTTTTTAATCGTAAGCTTACCTACTTCTTCGTCACCGTTTTTCACTATGAATTTGAAACGCATGTAGTCCTCGAGGTTGGGAACATCAAAGATTTTTAATAATTTATTACACTTGTCTTTATAAAATTTTTTGGGATCAACACCCTCGATTGGGTTTTCGAAAATAAATTCTGTTTTTAGATAGTCATCTTCAGTAAATTTAATTTTGGTTTTGCATAATTGCTCCTCAAAACTCCGATTCTTGCCCGCCCTTGTTAATCTGGAAAATTCTTCAATTTCGTCCACAAGAATTAGAAAATCACACCATTTGCTTAAACCGTGTAATTTTGATATGGAATATCCCTTACTAGTATGATTAGATATGGCAATCAATATGTCTAATTTCACATCGTTTAAGGGGTTGATAGATTCTGCAATTTTCCCGATTTTTGAAGATCGTGGACTAATGGATGAAAATGCCTCAAAGTTTTTTATAATCAAATAGGCACTCATGATGCCATGCTCATAGTGTTCAAAGTCTCTTGCATATCGCATGAAAGTCTGTTTGTCCTCGAAATGATAAAATGACCTTCTTTGTGAATTTTGAAAATCAACTTTTGACTCCCCTAGTTTGTCAAACGATTCTTTTAACACTTTTAATGCTTCTTTGTAATCTTCAGAGCCGAATGCAGTTCTTGATACTTCATTGATCTTACCCAAAACCTCTTTTTGTTTGTCGTCATAACAGATCTCCTCGGTAGATATATATACGGGGCTTGACAATATGTCCAAGAATGTTTCGACATATATGTTTTTATTGTTGCCATATTGGAATTTAAATTCTTCAAATGTTTCAATTGAAAAAAAAGGTAATATCTTAGAAATTTTCTTATTAATTTTTTTTATTTTAACCAAGGGATATCCTAGATCGTGGGTGAGGGCAATGATACATCTCGCCGAATCGTCATATTTTTTTAAAGAATTTATACGCTCATCATAATATCTATAAACATTGGTTTCATTTAATTCGATGTTTAAAAAAATGTCTCGCATTTTGTGACACCGTGCATCCTGGTGATATTCTTCAAATAGTTTTTTAAAATCCTCTTTTTTGATAAGATATTCTCCAAGAAAATACACCCACAATGAGTGTAGTGTATGATCCCTATAGTAAGGATCGCTAGCAAATATCAATCCTTCAAAATTTACAAAGGTATCAAAATACTCAAATATGTTTTCATATTCATACTTAGTTACATTTTCATCGAGGTGACCCATCGCTGCAATAAACAAACTTTTCCACACTTCTATTGCATATTCTAGTTCTTTACCAAAATCTTTTTCCTTTCCAAGCGCTTTTAGATTATCCCGTATTTTTTGAATGTGCTCTTCTTCGCCTTTTAGAAATGTAATTTTCCCCTTTTTCATAAGTTCTAAATAATAGTTAATTACCGTTTCTTTTTTAATTATGTCATCATCATTACCGTTGGACATCGATAAGCACCATTCCTGTATGAGAAGTTTTGATTAAATAATTTTCTAACAGAAAGCGATTCATCGCATGGATTGACAAAATATTTGTCAATGCAAAAAATTAAAATAATCTATAACCCTATTAGTAAGTGTGTTCAACAAGGTACTAATTGCTGTTGACTGTAAAGATGTGCAAAACTTACTCATGAACCGTGTCTGCGATCTTAAAAAATGCTTCAAGATTAAACAAATCGTATTGGTTTATGTTAAACCTATTGGTTCGTGTCTGTCCAGCTTAAATTATGAACAATGCATAGAATCAAATGATATATTTGGCAGTGAGTTACAGAATTATGGATTTGACGAAATCCCCAGTGTCAAACTCGAAGGTTTTCCCTCCCGTGAGATATGCGATAAAGCGAAGGAAGAAAAATTTTCTCTAATTTTTATTAATTCATATGGAAAAAACAATAACCAATACGGAACAACAATGTCAAACATTTTACGATTGAGCAACACACCTGTATTTGTGGAGTATACAAATAACACTGGCATCCAAATCGGTAATAAATCTGGCAGAAAAAAAATTTTGGTAGCAACAGACTTTTCAGATAACTCTATGGTTGCAGTGAAAATGGCATTAAATATTTCAGAAGAAAATGAGGTTACCGTAATACATATCAAAGAAGGGTATTTGTTTAGCTTGAATTGGAACGACTATAAAGACTATCTCAAGGAGGGGCCCATTGAAGAAAATTTGAGACAGGCGTTTGAAGACCATGGACATCATGTGTCCGATAGTGCGGAGCTTTCCAAACAGGGCGAGACGTGGATGGTGATGATAGATGGTGAAAAAAAATATGGCATTGAGGATACTAGCGAGGAGCTAAACATATACAAAGAAGGAATTTTTACAGATACTATGACAAAAAACAAACGTTGTTTGAAAGATCACAAAAACATAAAGGAAATAAAAGAAATAACCAAGACAGAAGATTCGGTTTCAACACATATTGGCCGTTACGCGTCTAAATATGAAATGGACTTCATTATTGTAGGCAAAACAGGGAGGACTAAACAAGGATTTGATGGATTACTCATAGGAAGTACCGCAGAGGAAATAATCAGAACCGCCTGAATTCCCATGTTGTTTGTACCTTCTTCTTTCGATTTAAAAGAGGACTGTAAGTCCGATTCGGATCCAAAGGGTAATAACTCAAATTTTTAATAAAATCAATATATAGATTATTGAGAAACCATATTATGCACAAAAGATAGATGACGAGAAAGAACAGAATTTATTCTAATAATCTTAAGCATCTGTATCTATCGATTAACGAATGGTAAAAACTGCCTATGGGTATCGCTGGTTATACACGGATAATAGAAATGTTATATCGGCCAACAAAATCGAATACCATCCTTAAAAGGGATGATAACGTATCAATGGGCATTCAAATATTTGAAACAACAAAGTGCAGCTACATTCCATCTGAAAGTTCGTAGGAAAGGCATGATCCAAGATTCAATTGATTAAGATGGGTTAATTCAAGTTTCTTAATACGGTCACCGTCAAAATTACAAAATCTATGAACATGGAAGAAAAGCTTATTTTTCTCATGGAAACTTACACCGATGTGATACAATGATCAGTTTATACGGAGGAAAGATATATAGATACCATAATTGGCTCTACCATATAGTGGACAGGAACGAAGAGGAGGGTACGGTGAAGATATCTAAGATCACTACTCCCGAAACTAGTTTCTGGGTAGATGAGTCAGAAGTGGAGTTCGTCAGCGATATGTTCGATGTACAGGGTGACAGTGAATTAGAAACATGTTACGATGCACTTGGAGTGTACGGAAGATATACTCAGGAACTCGATTTCATAAGAACTTGTGGAAGATTACTGGACGATTACGCAAATATGAAGAGGTTCGACGTAGGCAATTCTCGTAAAGAATTTATCGAACACCTGGCGGAAATGGACATACTCATAGAACAGATGAAGATACTCTTTACCTATGAAGAAGAGTGGGAACATATACGATCTCAGAAATTATTTAACATGCGTATCAATATCGAGGATATGTTGAGATGAAAACATCGATAGACGTACTCAAATGTGGGGTTGTTAAATCCTTCCTTCTTCATCAGTGAATGGATCTATCAGATGACACAATCATCTTCAGGAACTTATACACGCCCGGTTTCAATCTCGTAGTCTTAGATTTTATTATACCTTTCAATGAATTTTTCAGCCCAAAAAAAGGTTTTTGTCAATAAGCATGCACACCACCAGTCACCATTCGTTCTGCTACACTATAGACAGGTGGATCGTAGAGATTTCCAAGAAATCGCTAAGAGAGAAGGACGGCAGTCCTGCGAGATTCATACTTTGAAGCAGGTAGGATACCTGTCGAAGCAGGGGGTGATTCAGGGACTCGACCTCGATGACATCAATGGCCCCGAGGTCGAGATCGTTGCCGCTTTTGCCGTACGTGAAGGCATCCCTATAGAAGTATTCAGTAGGTCCCTTTACAATTTGAGAGGAACTGGATGTATGGCAAAAATGATTCATCGGTCCTTATCTTTTTTGAATTCCTCGAAGGTCCTAAGACCTTTCTCCAACAGATAATCCATGTACTTTTCGATGTCGAACTCGTTTACAGCGGATTCTTCTATCACGTATATCCGGTTGGCACATTCTTTTATCCATGTCATGAACTCTCCGTCTTTTTTGCTGTATTTTTCATATTCATCCATGTTTTTTCCTCCTTTTAGTTATTTAATATCAACTTCCGATTCAGATGGTGCTATCATACCTTTTATCAATCGCACTATCTTATCATCCAAAAGGCCGAAAGCTTCGTGTAGCGGCACTTTAGGATCGATGTCAAGCAAACTATCGTTTTTGATGCTGATGACCTTACCAGCCGTTTTTGTGACTTCTTCAAGGGCCCTTCTTGCTCTTTCTCCTTTGGTATCTCCTTCAACACTGAACGGCAATACACATATGGCAAAGACGATAATCCCGTGTTCTTTTGCTATCTCGGCGATACGAGGGGTCAGAACCGCACCGGTCTCACCGCCCAAACTGGATAAAAGGAAAGCCAGATCAGTTTTTTCCATGATCTTGTTTATAGTTCCACTCTCATTTTCAAACGCCTCTTCCAGGGTATGTTCATAGGTCCCGGTGCCATCGTCAGATAATTTTCTGAACAGAAAGATCTTTTCCTCTATCTTATGGTAGGCTAACGACCGGGCATCTTGATCGATGCCTATCAAATGGACGCCTTCTATACCTACCTCGCCAGCCCTTTGGACAATGTTACAACCGGTACCACCCACTCCCATGAGAGTTATTTTCAAACCCAGATTATCCAAAGCTTTATCCAGATTAGCGTCTTGTTTTTCCGTAAACAATGCATTTGATGTCATACCTATGAACTACCCCTTAATCGTATTTATTCCTTTAATTGGATTATTAAAGACCTCTCCACCTTCGCTCACATCTGCAACCAAATTACATAGAATTCCCTTTAGAGCTTTCAACTCCTGATGGGAGTATTCCTCCAACCCCTCAGTCTTCGGATCCAAGTGCGGCGGCCGGCTTTCGTAGTCCTGTAACACAAATCGTTTAACCGGAGATATGGACCTCACCACCTCCAGCACATCATCCGGAGAGACAACACCGGGTACCAGAGTGGTCCTGAACTCGTATTCGATACCTGAGGATCTGATCAGCTCCATGGACTCCCTTATATCATCGGGATCCACATCACCCATGAGATGATACCTGTGGAAAGAGGTCTTCACGTCCATGGCCAGGAAGTCCACCGATCCACGTCCTATGATCTCCCGTAAAACACGGGGTCTTGTCCCGTTGGTGTCCAACTTGACGAGGTACCCCATCTCTCTGATATCTCCGAGAAACTTCAGCAGATCGGGCTGAAGGGTCGGCTCGCCACCGGTGACACACACCGCCTCTAGTTTGTCCTTACGCTCCTCCAGAAAATCAAAGACATGCTCTTGTGGGATCAAAGGTACATCACCTCTCACAAGCCCCACATTATAGCAGTAAGGACAGCGGAGATTGCACCCCACGGTCCAGACGACAGCGCAGAGGTGATTAGGATAATCCAGCAGCGACAGTTTCTGCAGCCCGCCTATCTTCATGATTCCACACCTACCGAATTTTTAAAGGTCTTGCGGTGCAGGAACTCCTGGCCTTTGCCTTCGTTCCACTGATCCACTGGCCTGAGGTATCCCACCACCCGTGAGTAAACCTCACACTGTACCTTCTCACCGTAATCCGCACAGCGTGGACAGTGTTGATGTTCGCCTGGGATATACCCATGGTTGGTGCATATGCTGAAGGTGGGTGTTAGGGTAAAATACGGTAGGGTGTAGTTCTCGGCTATGGTACGAACTAACTTTTTGGTGGACTCTACAGATGGAAGCCTCTCACCCAGGAACGCGTGGAACACCGTTCCTCCCGTGTATTTCGACTGTAAGGGTTCCTGCATATCCAGGGCTTCGAAGAGATCGTCCGTGAACCCCACCGGGAGTTGAGTCGAGTTGGTGTAGTACGGTATGGATCCCTCACCGGTGCTGAATCGGATGCCCGGATATCTTTTTACATCCGCCCTTGCCAATCGGTAGCTCGTGCTCTCGGCAGGCGTCGCCTCCAGGTTGTGCAGGTTCCCGGTTTCCTCCTGGAATTCCAGCAAACGTTCGTTCATGTGCTCCAGTACCCTCTCGGCGAAGGATACTCCTTCCGCTGTACATATATCCGCACCGAGAAGATTCAACACCGCCTCGTTCATCCCGACTATACCGATAGTACAAAAATGATTTTTCCAGTATTCTCCGAACCTCTCACGAACATCGGAGAGATAGAATCGCGAGTACGGATGCAGGTTGCTGTGGGTCAGTTCTTCGATGACCTCTCTCTTTATGCTCAAACAGTCCCTGGCCTTTTCCATCAACTCGTCCAGCCGTTCAAAGAACTCATCTTCGTTTTTGGATAGGTGACCGATCCTGGGCAGATTAAGGGTTACCACACCGACTGAACCGGTCTTCGGGTTGGCACCGAAGAGTCCGCCGCCCCTTTTTCGCAGTTCCCGACTGTCCAGCCTCAGACGGCAGCACATGCTACGTGCATCCTCAGGCTTCATGTCGCTGTTCACGAAATTTGAAAAATACGGTACCCCGTACTTTGCAGTCATCTCCCAGATGGGATCCAACTGGTCATTATCCCAGTGAAAATCTCCCGTTATGTTGTACGTTGGTATGGGGAACGTGAACGGTCTGTCCGCAGCATCCCCCTCCAGCATCACTTCGGCGAAGGCTCTGTTTATGGTGACCATCTCCTCCCCGTAGTCGCCGTACGTGTCTTCTTTCATCTCTCCCCCTATGATCACACCCTGATCACGCATGTAATTCGGAGGCTCCAGGTCCATGGTTATGTTGGTGAAAGGTGTCTGGAAACCCACTCGAGTAGGCACGTTCATGTTGAACAGGAACATCTGCATCTCCTGCTTTACCTGCTGGTAGTTCAAGCCATCGAACCTCACGAAGGGGGCCAGCAAGGTATCGAAATTGGATACCGCCTGGGCGCCGGCGGCTTCCCCCTGAAGCGTGTACAGGAAATTCACTATCTGCATGAGAGCAACGCTGAAGTGCTTCGCAGGGCCGCTCTCTATCTTTCCTCTTGCACCCCGGAATCCCTTCACCAGTATCTCCTCCAGGTCCCACCCCACACAGTAGGGTCCCAGTGTTCCCAGATCGTGTATGTGTAGATCTCCGTCCATGTGCAGCTTACTTATCTCCGAAGGGTAAAGCTTGTTCAACCAGTAATTGGAAACCACCGTTTCGGTGGTATAAACGTTGAGCCCTTGCAGTGAATAGCTCATGTTACTGTTCTCCTTGACCTTCCAGTCCGTCATGTCCAGATAGTTATCCACCACCTCTATCTCCTTGAGCAGCCCTCCGACCTCGCGTATGTCCTGGTGCTGTTTCCTATACAGTATGTAGGCCTTTGCAGTCCTGTACTTCCCGGCCTCCATGAGCACCTTCTCAACGATGTCCTGCACACTCTCCACATCCGGGATCTCGCCCACAGGCGTTTTCGCCCTGAGTATGTCCACAACCCTGTCTGTCAGTTCCACAGCCGTGTTAAGATCCCTGTCACCCACGGCCAGGGATGCTTTCCATATGGCATTCGTTATCCTCACCGGGTTGAAATCCACGACTTTCCCATCTCTTTTCCTTATCTTTCGTATCATCTATTCTTCTCCTTCAAAAGTTTCTCGAGTTCCTTTTCAAAACACGTTATATCCGCAAAGCTCCTGTACACCGAAGCGAACCGTATGTAAGCGACCTGGTCCAGTTCCTTCAGACCTTCCATTATCTTTTCGCCTATCAACTCGGTATCCACTTCCCTGCAACCGCTCTTCCTTATCTCCATCTCTATACGATTGACCATCTCCTCTATCCGGTCCACAGAGACCGGTCTTTTCTCACAGGCCTTCTCGAGTCCCTTTCGAACCTTGTTTCGGTCGTATAGCTCCCTTCGCCCATCTTTCTTGACCACGTATAGCTCCACGGGCTCGATATACTCGTATGTGGTGAACCGTTCGCCGCAGTTCAAGCACTCTCTCCTGCGGCGTATGGTATCACGGGACGAATCACGGGAGTCGGTCACCTTTGTTCCTTCGTTGTCACAATAGGGGCATCTCATCCAAACCACCATATATTGTACCTTTATCGGTAAATAACACAATATGCTGTAGGTATTTAACGTTTTCCCAGCATCCGTTCAAACCATGGATTTTTTTCACGACTTGCTCACTCAACGAAGGTGATCCTGTTCAGATATCCTCCGAGTAGAACCTCCAACGATTCTTCGCTAATGATATTATTGCCTGCCAGAAAAAAACCGATAATCTGTGGGTGATGAAAAATATGATTCAGAGGAGTTCGTTGATTACCTTCTCTATGAAATCGGACTTTGCTTCGGTATATCCCACTCTGTCCGCACCATACTTCTTCGCCAATCCTCTTTTGAGCTTGCAGTAACTATTTTTCACATCTGTATCCATACGGAGATAATCTCTGAAAAGCAGATGTTTACGCAATTCGGTACTATCCACGGAACATACATAAAGATGGTGTGCGAATTTTTCAGAACCGGATCCATCGTATGGCGCCTTTGGATCTTCTCTCTTGAAAGCTTCACGACCCAGCACCCCTTGATCACCCGTATGTCGGTAACCCAGTTCAGACAATCTATCGATGACTTCAGGTAATCGAGAACGATGGGAGATCACCAGATCGATATCCAAACATGGTTTTGCCCACAGTCCGGGCACGGATGTACTGCCCACGTGTTCGATATCTATGATCAAGTCGCCTAATTCTCGGCGGTATATCTCTTTGAGTCCCTTAAAAAGAACTGGCCATTTGGGATCGTAGTCTACTATCCTTATCTTATCCGTTTTTTTCATCGGATCTTCCAAAGGTCCAGGGTTTATTAAAATTGAGTTATATAGCTTATAACTCAAGCGCTTTCTCCCCATGCCAACCAGATTATAACCAAGGGCTCTTCATTATCGGTCCACAGGACCTGGTCTGAGTTCGGTGGTATGTAGTAAGACTCGTTCTTCTTTATCTCCACTGTTTTATCCCCTATCTTGGCGTATCCTTCACCATCGATCACGACTATTCCTTGTGGGAAAGGATCCGTATCCCCCGGCTCGTTCAATCTTTCACCTTTTTTGATCATGTACCAGGCACTCCTGAACCCAGGGTGGTAGTAAAGGGGTATGGCATGGCCCCCGTGCACCATGCGAGAGTGTTCTTCTCCCAGTTTTATCTTTTCAGGTTCTTCTGTATGGAAGAAGTGCATCAATGTGTAGTATATGTTCCTCATCTTAGCAGGTACGAAGCCACCGCCTATTCTCCAATCCAGGGGTGCAGGTTCCGACGGATCCGCTTTTCCCGCTGCTGCGAATGCGGTTATCTTACCTTCATAGATATCCTGTATCGTCTCTGTGGTCGTGTCGATGACGACATCCACACCTTCATCGATCCCATGGGAGATATTGACTTCCCCGTCGCGGATATCGATTAGGATATTTTCACCGGAATCGTCAATGTTGAACTGGATATAGCACTCGAACTCTTCATCGATCTTCTTTTCGAAGGACCTTCCCATCTCCTCGAATATGTCTATGGCATTCATAATTCAGCACCTTCGATACCTATTTTTCCGTACATTGTATATCTGTATCTCGGTTCAAAATCATCATATTCCTGTACTGTTCTGCGAGCGTCGTCGTGAACGAAGTCTTTATCGTCGCAGTATATGAGTTCGCCCTTGAACACCTCCTTTTTGACGTAGAGCGGGAGTAACTGAAACATCTGTATATCGTATCTGTCCGGAAATGAACCGCTTATCCCGAGCAGTGTTCTATGAAGTTCTCGTACATCCTCTATATCGTAATACAAACACACATCTATATCCGATCTCTCTGTCATCTCTCCGGTGGCACAAGAGCCGTATAGATAAACGAATTTGAGCTTGTCGAAGTTGAGACAGTCTTTCAATCGTCGGATCATCTCTTCCATGATACCATGACATCACCACAAGAGGTTATAATCCTTTTGCTCACCCTAGGATATCCTTCTTCTATCACACATGAAGAGGTAATGGTGGTATATCGGTGAGGGCTTAGATTACTGATGGTGGATTTGAGGTGCATGGGCTTGCATTTTTCCTCTGGTGCTTTTTACTGTAGGCATTTATATGCTTACCCATGCCCCTGTAACCGTATGTGTCTCCCCATAGAAAGGACTCGCCATAAGTTATGTTCGTAATCAGGATGTAGAATGATAAAAAATGTTCTTGTCTCGATATCGTTAAATATGGTCCTCCGTTCTCCTTTTTTTCATATGCCGGGGATAAACGAAGAAAACGTTAATCAAGCGATATATGACTATGCTTGGGAAAGGCACAGTGAGACCTTGAATAGATACATGGAGGGATGGGTTGAAGAATTCCCAGAGAAGGATGAGGACCATCCGCCGGAGTTGGCCTTTAAGGATTTCTTTTCTTGGATCATGTTTGAAAAGGAACTTCCCGGAACGGGTAGAACCCTGGCGGAACTGTTCGCAGAAGATTGTCCAGGGTTGAGCGAGGAGATGAAGGTAAATCTCTATAGGATGAGAGAGGTTATCAGGTCGGAATTTGAAGTGATCGAAAAGGATGGCTTATTTTTAAATCTCGAAGACACAGATAGTGAAAAGATTTACAATGTAAAGATGCACGAAGAATTACACATACCTCCTAAGACCGTTGTCAGAGGTAGGATACATCCCTTCGACGATCACTATCGTTTTGTTGGTATCTTCTTCCTGACGAACCCGATTCCGACATTTGAAATCGATACGCTGATGCGCACCTACGAGGACAGTAAGCTGGAGGACTTGGAGGATATCACACTGCAAGATGGTACAGCTCTGCGAACGGTACTGAACAAGTACCCCGCTCGATGGATAGATCACATGTGCAAACATTACGGAATCGAAGCTAGATTGAAAGAGGAAAAGGTAGAAATGATCGTTGAGAAACTGGTGGACGACCTGCCCAGGATCATCTCGACCCTTCCAGAAAAGTCGAAAGAGGTCCTCGCCCTGTGCATAGATAACGGCGGCGTCGTTAAATACGGAACGTTGAGTGATTATGATGATTATTTCACTCTGTTTTGGAAAAAAGAAAGACCGGTATCGACAATAGGTCTACTACGGATGAGGGCCTTGTTACTGGTCGGTAAGATGTCCTTTGGAGAAAGACGCTACAGGGTGGCCTACGTACCAAATGAGATCCGAGATGGATTGATAAAATCACTGCCAAGTAAAATAGCCACCCTTGATGATTTTTAAGAGGTTGTTGCATCAACAAATGCAAAATAGGATATAACCATTTGATATGAATGATGGGTCAATCATCATGTTTCCTATCAAAAATGCATGTTTTTAACAAGTATTTTCACACATTTAACGAACATTGGTATGATCTTGAACAATATCAACAATGTTTCCACTAGTTTGAGCTCCGTACCTTTCTACGGCATCTTTTCTCAAAAGAGTATAGTTCGTTTACGCATGGATCCCGGGAGACCTTTATCGTAAGCGGTCAATGCTTGGACCATATATCCGATGAGGCACCACCAGATTGATTTAATCACACTTTTTAATCTTCTCGACTTAGGCCTCTCGAAAGAGGTCATAGCCTTCAGTCTTGAGAATACACGCTCCACCGCAGAACGATACGGTCGATGTAATCTTTCGGTGATAAGTTCTACCAGTTTACTTTTTTTGGACGTTACTATATCGATGTTGAATTTGGTCAGAAACGTCTGGCCGAGGTATTTGAAAGCATCCTGGACCGATCTTATCTTGTGGCCGTGCATGTCGAACAGTTTCTTTACCCGTCGCTTCATCCTCTTCAGTATCTTGCTGTTCCTCGGATTGTAAGTGGGTAGAAAAGTACCGCCGGTTTTTTCCATAACGATCTCTCTAAAATCCTTATCGTCGTAAGCACCGTTCGCAAGCAACGCGATTATCTCTTCAAAGTCGTAGTTTTCCTCGAACTCTTACAGCAGCGGAACGAAGTGTGACGAGTCATGGTCATTACCTGAACTCAATCTCATCGCCAGTAGCATCTTGAGCTCTCTGAGCGAGAGATAAGGGGACATTAGTACCTCGGCATCTCGGATTCAGCATCGATCAATAGATGGACCTTGTAACCATAGAAACTCCCTTGGTGATTACCCCATTCTGCACCTAGATGGGGTCTAGGTTGGTATTCTTTCGCGTATCACAGAAAACGTAGATGTGATTAGCATCAACCACAATGAAACGATTTGTGATCTGTCCTTTATATCTTCGATGCTAAAGTACCTACAAGGATACTCATACCGCTTGTACTTGTATCTTCATGGTCCCCGTAATACTATCTATGTCATCTGGTATCAGCAGATCTATCTGCACCCAGATCCAGTTCGGGTCTCCATGTTGAAGTCCTTCGAAAACCGCAGACCCCCTTTCGTTGTTCACTCCGTCCCACCCGCTCCAAACATCGTAGCTGTCGTTCCATCCGAAGTTACCTCCGTTGTTGAGATTCAACTTGTTATGGTTGTACCCTTCTTCAGAGGCGTTCAGCCGGAATCCGGCATCGCTTTGAGAAGCCGGCCATCTCCATCTGCCCGAGGCGGTACCGTTGTAATAGAGAAGAGCAGTATCTCCGTTTGTTAGGTTTCCCCAATCACCGCTGGTTTCTTCCGTTTTTACTCCAGTTATCTTTTCGTTTGGGCATGGGATAGACGAATCCTTATGTAACCATACTCTGACGTATGGCGAGAACCCTTCTTCACACTCCACGCTGATGTTCGTTATCTCTATGTTCGTGCCTTTTGCGTTCACCAGTGCAAATGCGTTGGGGTACGATACGGTGGAACCCTGGGCAAAGCTGCCCAGGTCTAGTTTGTACACCCCAGAATCATATCGTAACAGGTAGTCTCCCGTGTCAAAATCCGTCCTGTTGGCCGCCAGTTGCAAAGCGGAGTGCTTATTCGAGATGATCAACCCGGTATCCAACTCTACAGAGGTGTATATGACGCTCTGTAAAGACGTAAAGACCAAAAGGATAACGATCAGAGTTATCATCAATTTTCTTCTGCTTACCATCTCGAATACACCCCCATATATATATCACTCCCTCACCCTGAACTTGACCGTTCTAGCCGTGGTCCGGCCTATACCCCACTCGTCGAACTCGTCGTTGTCTACTGCGGTGACCACTGCCATGTATTCCTTACCGGCATCGAATTTATCCATGTTAAAAGAGCGATCGAAGATCTGATACCTCTCACCGTATTCCGTTTCGTTCCTGTACATGCTAACGTTCTCCACTATCCTCTCGCCTGTATGATCGTAGATCGATACGTTGATGGTCTCGTTCATCTGCTCCCTGTTCAGAGGTTCCGGAACGCTCACATTTGCGTTTATCTGTACTTTATCTTCACTTTTGCTGTACTCTGCGACCCAATCTCCAGTGTACTCTCCGCTGTCCCCCCAGCATGTTCGAGCCCACTCTGTCTTAGCGGTGCTCAAAGTCTTTTCTTCTGGAACGAGAAGAGCTCTCAACTGGTAATGCGAAGGATATTCTTCAGAGTCAAGATAGATCCTAACAGAGGTCCCTTCCTCTCCCTCCACGGTGATATTCATCAGTAAGGTATCGCCGTCTTCGATCACCATCAAAGGATCTTCTACGCCGACGGTGAAGTTATACCATCTCCTCTCGCTGATATCGCTTTTAGACCAGTAGGCTATATCCCTTTCCCAACCGTCTCCTCTCCAATGATCCCAAGATATCATCACGTCCGGCCATTCTTCCTCCACCTCGTCAACCAGTATGTAGACTCTACCGTCATCGGCGTCCTCTCCCGGCGGTCGAGTCCATCCGGGGGCGCCCACTAGAGCGTTTGTATTTCCACTTCCGGTCAGATCTATATGATCCAAGGAGACGGAGAAACCGTACCTGTCTCCTTCGTTATCACCTCTGAGGATGTGTTCTGCTTCCTCAGCATCATATTCATCCTCGCCGCCTATTTCCCATCCCGAGCCTTGGAAGCCTATGTAAACAGCTCCTTCAGGTTCTTCGCTCCCGATCGTTCCGTTGAAGGGTGCGCCTACCATGATGTCGTCGTTCCCGTCCCCGTTGTAGTCCGATCCCCCGGAGACGGAATGGCCGAACTCGTCTCCTATTGAAGTACCGTTTATACTCACGTCCGCCGGAAATTCCGCATGGAATAGGAATTCGACGCTCTTTGGCGAATCGGCCACGGTCTCGTTGTCGTCGCAGACGTAAGTCAGGTCTCTATCGTTGTCATGTCCTTTTAGCTCCCCGGTAACGTTGAACACAGTATCGCTGTTGATCCACTCTTCAATTGTAGGATCGATATCGTCATAAATTTCTTTATCATCTTCACGGCTGGCGTTCTGCCAGTAGAGGTAAGCGGGACGAACTCCATCCAAAACACCTCCCTTGGTCTCAATAGTTATCTGATACTGGTGGTAGTAATCCTTTATCAGCTCAAGTTCTAAAGCGTCGACCTCTTCAGTATGTTCTCCATCGATCCACCACCTTTCTTCTTCATTCTGCGTGATTCCTTTATCCCACTCGATAGTGCTTCCACCGTCCGCCCAGATATAGGTATCTTCATAGAATTTGTCTTCAGCTAACGATACAAAATTTTGTTCTGCTCCCATCTCTCGATAATAGGATATACTTATTTCTTCAGGGAACTTACGTTCCTCTTTTTCCTCTTCAACCAAATTCACTCCTACCGTTACATTTACGCCCCAATGTATCCCTATGGACAGGCTGTGTAGTCTAGGAGTGGTCGAAGGACTATCAAGTTCCTGCTTTAACCACAGATAATGGCCTTCGTGATCTCCGCCAATCTCGAGAGACTGGATAGGATCTCCGTTTTGCTCTTCTATCCACCCGTTCTCACCAGGAGGTGTGTCGGAGGGTGTCACTGCGGTGTAGATATCTATAGAACCTGAGTCTTCAGTACCGTTCCAGGTTATCAAGCTCTCCCCTGTATTTTCAAGATCAGACAAAGATATCGGTCTAGAGATACGGTGTCCATCTCCTCCATCATGCTCTAAAACCAAATCATCATCTTCCGCCTTCACATCATCCATCACTTCATAATATTCCCACTCACCCCGCAGTTGAGTTGTATTCGATATCAAAGCGGGAATGAAGACAAGGATGTCCCCTTTAACCCTAAGACCTAACTCTTGAATATCACCAACTGCTCTGAACTCATAGATGGTTAGATTATCAAGATCACTTATAGATTCATCGAACAATTCGTATTCTCCGATATCCTCCTTAGGTTGTTCATCGGTTTCTGTCCAGTCCGTCGAGCTACCCTTTCTATACATGAAGGATACTTCGGCAGAATAATCCGGGGATAGATACGTTAGATTTCCATGTAAGGTGGCTGACTCTAGATCGATATCGGTGGCGGAAAGTGTTTCGACCCTGATAGGTATCTGCCATCCTAGTGCGATATAGCCTGAGTTTCCCTCATGATCTTCGACTATCTCGTGATCTCCACCCAGCCACATTTCTCCATCCCACTCATCAATTGATTCCCAGTCCCATCCCTGATAGGTATCGGTTTGGGAGCCACCATCCCAACCATACCCCTCTTCTTCTTCGTTCCAGGTCATCTCATCGGTGGTTCTCATACCTCCTCCTGTTATGGTTCCTTCGTTCCAACCGACCAAGTTAAGTGATGTGTAATCTGAATTTGCATAACTGTATTCGCAATCTCCATTATCCGAATAACCTAACAGAGCTCCTTGGGAGGATTGTCCTGTATCTTCAGTCATCTCACCGATGACAGCATATGAATTAGAAACAAGACCATAGCGAACTGTGCTTATCAAACCACCAATTCTATAATTCTCGACGGTTACAGAATCTAATACGGCGTAGGAATCACTGAGTATACCTTGATATCCATAAATCTCTCCTACCAATCCTCCTACTGCAAAGAACCCTGTAACAGAACCACCGTTTACAAATGAATTCTTAATCTCGGATCTATATCCATAGCCTACGAGTGAACCCACTTGGTTATTTCCATATACATCTACATCCCTCAATCCTATATCTTTTATAATCCCATTTTCTCCGACGTAACCAAACAAGCCAACATGGTTCTCACTGCCTCTATCTATATATAGATTCGAAATAGTATGCCCTTGACCGTCGAAAGTGCCGGTAAATCTATTACCACTATCCCCAATCGGCTCCCAACCATCATCACTGTTAGCGGTCTCAGAAGCATGGTCATCGTAATACTCTGTAGTTTCATCCAGATCATTCTCAAGAATATAATTTGCGCTTAGGTCTTCACTCATATTGGCGAGATCCCACCAGTGATAGACATGATACGTTGTAGACATTATCTCGGTACCACCTTTTACAGTATCTTGTGGGAGGGCAGTAGATGATCCTTTATCTTCTTCCCGTACTTTTTGTACTGATGTATCATTTTTCCTATAGGTATCTTCTTCTATCTTACTGCTCTTGTTATCTTCTTCACTCGACCCGACCTCAGGATCAGATTTCAATACTTCACTCTCTGAAGCAATCTCCTCTCGACTATCTGATGTATCATCTCTCATCAAACCACTTCCAAATTCCCCTCCAATGTAGACATAAGATCTCCCTTGATCTTCGTTCCACCCCGGGGCACCCACGATCACGTCTCCAAAACCGTTTTCGTTCACATCTCCCGCCGAGGCAACGCTCCAACCGAATCGATCGTTTTCCTCCTCACCTGTAAGAGTGACGTCGGCGTTCTCCTTCGACAGGTTCACCTCCTCATCCAAACCCTGGAAGAAGATGTACGCTCTTCCGGTCCCCGATTCCCCTTCATTTTCCACTCCAAAGGGGGCGAAGGGTGCGCCTACCATGAGTTCGGTCCGACCGCCGTTTTCTTCCGATACGGACAATATACCGGCAAGAGAATGACCGAACCGGTCGCCTTCGTGCTTGCCGGTTATTACGTGATTGGGGTCTTGAGGACCTAAAACGGTTAGCGTCGCGGTATCTTCATAAACCTCTCCATTATCCGTATAGGTGCCCGTCACTATCCATTCGCCGATATTTTCCGCCGTATAGACGTTATCATCCAATTCTCCTTCCCCCCATCCTCCACCTGCTCCCACTTGTATAGACCATGCAGTATCCCCTGTAACATCATCTATCTCGTTATCGTATCTATCGTATGCTGTAGCGGTGTAAGTTTGGGACTCTTCCGGTAGTATAGAAGCTTCTTGCGGTGATATCTTGATGTCATATAGATCGGCAGGTGTTATTTCAAAGTCATCTGAAGTTACATCATCGACACCTACAACTTCAAATGTTATATTGTATCCCGTATCAGCTACAGTGATATTAAGATCATCAAAAGTCGCTACGCCGTATTCGTCTGTAGTTGCCTCAGTAGTACTCTCTTCCGTGAACGATCCCTTGTTCAACGTAACGGTCACGGAAACGCCCTGCACCTTATTCCCGAATTCGTCTTCAACTTCGACTGCAGGAGCGGGATCGATAACAATACCGGCTTCCGTATCAGTCGGCTGTACAGTGATGGTCTGAGCGTGCGGACCTGCCGGTATTATTTCAAAGTCATCTGAAGTCACATCGCTGACTCCTTCGGCATCAGCATCGAATGTGATCTCGTATCCCGTATCCGCAACAGTGATCTTGAGTTCAACGAACTCCGCTACACCGTTTTCGTCGGTATACACCTGGATTGTACTATCTGTGAACGATCCCTTGTTCAAACTAACGGTCACGGAAACGCCCTGCACCTTATTCCCGAATTCGTCTTCAACTCTGACTGCAGGAGCTGGATCAATAGCAACACCGGCTTCCGTCTCAGTCGGCTGTTCAGTGATGGTCTGAGAGTCCGGATCTGCCGGTGTTATTTCAAAGTCATCTGAATTCACGTCGCTGACCCCTTCGGCAGAGAATATCATCACGTATCCCGTATCCGCAACAGTGATCTTGAGACCTTCGTCGAATTCCGCTATACCGTTTTCGTCGGTATCCACCTGAGTGGTACTCTCTCCCGTGAACGATCCCTTGTTCAACGTAACGGTCACGGAAACGTCTTCGATAGGATTATCAAACTCGTCTGTCACCCGGGCCTCAGGCCAGTCGCCTTCAATTCCTTCTATCTTTTCTCCTGCAGTAGTATCTTCCGGATGAGTCTTTACCTCTATCGTGTTTGCATCCGCAGGAGTTATCTCGAATTCTTCGGAGATATCGTATTCAAGACCAGAAGCATCAGCTTTGAGTGTATAATGGTCGGCTTCTTCGATATACAGATCATCAAAAGTCGCTATACCACCTACGGCATCTTTCTCGATGTTTCCCTGAAGCGTCCCTGAACCGCTCTCTATGGAGAGGGTAACTTCATCTGTAGCATCATCGATCAGATTTCCATATTCGTCTTCGATCCGTACCGTAATATCATGGATAGTTTCTCCCGCTACCGTATCTGTAGGCTGTTGATCAAATGCTAGTTGAGATTTCTCCGCAGGATCGACGTCAAAAGCATCATCTTCATCTATCCCGTCGATAGTTACATACATGGTGTAACTCCCGGCTTCAGTGATGGTCTCTCCTGTATCGTGTGTAGCTATACCATTCTCAAAAGTCACCGTATCCGTACCATCCGCCACAGTTTCCTCCTCATCTTTGATCTTCCAATCAACCTGGTAATTCCCATCTGCAGGGTCATCTTCCTCATCTACTGCATTGGTAAAATCAAGAACGGGAGATTCCCCAGCTTCGATATCATCTACGGTGAGGTCGTAACTCTTCATGTCTGGGACCGTAGTGGTCTCAAGAGTATAATCGTGCACCTTTGGACTATCATCCTCATCAGCTTTCAGTTCAAATTCCACCGCATATCGGTATCCATCAGGCAGGTCAAAATCCCCTACATCAAGGTTGTTCTCACCATCATCTAATGATTCCCAGTCACTCCACTCGTTGATCGTTCCGTCATCTTCCGTATCGACTCCTATGCTTACGTTGACCTTTTGATCGCCTTCGGTGGTAGTATCGACCTGGAAACTATCGATGCTCGATGCATCCTCAAAACCGGCATCCCATACGTCTGAAGTCCAGTTTCCCTCATCTGCGAGAACGGCGTATTCGTAACTTGCCTTGTAGACGGTGACATCACTTTTAGCAAATGTCCCTGAGTTTGCTCTTGCTTGAAACTCTAACTTGATATTATCTTTATCTTCGACATCTATTGTGCCCTCATGGTCTACTGTATAGGTACCACCATCATCCTCCCAATCCTCATAAGCTGGGGGGTCATTATCTCCATCCATCAGTACCCTCACTCCTGCTCCATACTTATAAGAATCATGATCATCTATGGTATAGTGGTAAGTGAAGGTTATCTCATCTAGTCCCTCAACATCTATGTTCTCTACTTCCCAGTATGTATCCCACTGATCATTTCCAGTATAAGTTTGAGTATCTGTTTTTTCATCCTCCTCTGAGTCCATCCCCAGTTCCAGACTTCCATCCTCTATATCCGTTAAATCATGCTCATCAGTCCACCATTCCCAGTCACTCTGGGTTTCTACCTCCCATATCCCTGGTTTGGTATCTGTCCTGAACTCTTTCACGTCACCCTCGGCCGTTCTATCTCCCTCAACTGCAACCGCCATGAACTCGTAAGTGGTATCGAAATGTAACTCAGTTAAAGTGTGCTCATATTCATGAGGAACTTCGGGGGCGTAATTTTCTTCTACCAATTCATCGTTCCATTCTTCATCCCGATCCTTATCCCTCCAATACAGGTAAAGATCGACCTCTTCGTCATACGCTGTCAGTTTACCTCTGATCTTTGCGGAATCGTGAGTTATATCTTCAGCTTCAAGAGTGACCACATCTAGGGGCGGCTCACCTAACCTAGGGTAATCATTTCCATCGTCTATGTGCCATGTTTCGTCCTCCCAATCGTCTATAGTGGCGATAGTCCAGCCTGCATTATTGAATGTTTCGAAATCCTGCATCTCTGAGGTTGTCTTGCCAGTACCGCCCGCACTTGATGTTGTTCCAGACACTTCAGTGTCCCAGAAACAGCCTGTAAGTGTTCCGTATGTCCCATATCTGTCACCCATAAAACCTCCGATACGCGTTCCAGTATCTGGTACTTCTACTGAAGCGTAACAGTTAACGATAGAATTAGTCGATGATCCCCCCATCCTGCCAGTAAACCCACCTACATCTGGACTACCGTCTACTTCACCACCTTCGACGTAACAATCTGAAACATCATTAGCTGGAGAGTATACATATCCAATAAGACCACCAACATATCTTCTTCCAGAAACATCCACATTCTCCGCATATGATTTTTCGATTGTGGCACCACCAGCGTCTCCAACTAAAGAACCCGCTCTATCATATCCCGTTATATCCACATCGATCAAACCGATATTTTTAATGGTAGCTCCTGAATCTGTTTGACCAAATAATCCAATGTTGTTGGTATTAGGTCGATCTATATACAAGTCCGAAATCGTATGACCTTGCCCGTCGAAAGTACCAGTAAAAGTAGAGATCGGTTCGAATCCCGCCCCATCGTTCCATCCACTTGTTACACTCGCATCGATGTCGTCTACTAGAACATAGTCCCCAAACAGATCGTTATTCATCCACTGCAGTTCCTCTACATCACTGATCTGATATACACCGTTTTCTTGTGGAGGTTCTTGGGTGTTAGTCAGCTCATATCTTGTACTCTCTGAGGAGGTCTTTTCCCCAAATGTTGAAGATATCAATCCTCCCCCTCCATCCTCCTGCCCCTCGTACACATACACCTTCCCCCGCCCGTTTTCGGCACCCGGCGCTCCCACGAAGAGGTCGTCCGCACCGTTCCCGGTAACGTCGGCACCACCACCTACCGCATGACCGAATTCGTCTCCCGCTTCGCCCTCTCCAAGGGTCCAATCCGCATCACCGGCATCGTATTGGGGATCCCAGTGTTCTTTTCCCCTTCCCTCGAACACATAAGCTCGACCCCGATCGTTGCTGACACCCGGCGCTCCTATCACTATATCTTCGACCGATGCGTCTTCCGAGGAGTAATCACCCGCACCGCTCACGGACCACCCGAACCTGTGATTTATTTCATCACCATAGATCTTCACGTCCGCCTCGTTCACGTCCAACTCACTGACTTGGAAACCCGGATAGCCGAAGAAAAGGAAGGCAGCGCCTTTTTCATTTTCATATCCCGGCGCACCCAAGATCAAGTCGTCGTACCCGTTCCCGTTAACGTCGCCGGCCCAGGAGACGCTGAAACCCAATTCCATGTCATCCGTACCGTTTATGGTCATGTTTCCGGTCTCGAAGCCCGTAGGATCCATGTAATACCTTCCTGAGATGTTCTTTAGGTGCCTTGCGTCCAATCCGGTACTGTTCCAGCTATAGGTTCCGGAAGCATCGATCACCACTATATCATGATCCCCCGTACCCATCTCACCGCTAGACTCCTCGTCGTCATGCAGATATTGGAACTCGTCCCCGTCCCTTTCCTGCACATCTACGTCCAATTCTAGACCGGTTTCTACAAATATGTTTGCATATAGGCTGGTGTTGATCAACAACAACGATACTATGGCTACAACGAGGATAACTTTTTTAGTTCTATTATTTTTCTTACCTCGAGTCACAATGATATGATGACTATTCATCTTACTTAAAGGTTAGGGTGTAGAAAAAATCGAGATTACAATTTTCATGAGCAGTGTTGAGAAGAGAGTAAGGAAAATTCGCCCGAAAAGTCCTGATTCCTTTCGATATTCATGGGTATATAATTATGAGATGACAAAATGCCCCTTTTTCTACGGAGTCTAAGCTGTTGACAGGGTATGAATCACATCTTATTTTAGTTTTCAGACGATGGAAGCCATCCGTCTGATGTTTTCATCGTAACCCAAGCGTTTGGCAGTATATGCTGTTAGCAGCATCCAGTTGACACATAGCAGTATATTTTTGATAACTGAAGAGTCTTTCTGCAGTTTCGGTCTTTCAAAGGGAAGCAATCCTTTCAACCGTGAGAAAGTACGTTCGACAGCCACTCTCAAACCGGTGTTCAGATGATACTGTATCATCTTGATCATCGATGACTCATCTTTGTTTCCCATCTCAACTCCGAATTTTGTCAGCAGTTCTTGCGGTATGTATATTATAGCATCATCGATATTCTTGATCTTATGGCCGAACTTATCGAATATGCCTTTGACCATCTTTTTCATATACATTAACGGTTTACTTCTTCGTGGATTGGTATCCGTCATCATCATGCCTTTGATACGGCTGTTCACCTTATCTATTTCATCTGAGAAGTCATATCCTGCATCGCCTATGAGCCTTTCAACTTCTTTGAGATCTATTGCATCGATATTATCTATCAAAGGAATTA
>SL_8KL_010_SEDDRAFT_10001170_pt1 | contig 22773 bp, 18 predicted proteins | sample SodLakKL_010_SED_4_FD_11160 | JGI IMG/M metagenome (IMG submission 11160) | reverse complement strand
GGTTCAGCAGCTTTACTGGACGGTTTGGCGAAGGCGATGAAAGCAGTGGAACCGACAGCAGCTACGAGGACGACTTCATCTGCAATTATCGGAAGAACATTCAAACCAGCGTAGACTACGATACCAGCTAAGATAGTCTGAAAGATGTAATGTTTTATTGTCTCTTTGTCAATCCTCTGATTTAATATACGTACCATCGGACCTGTATAAATCAGACAGTACAAAAATTTTCTCTATATATTAAGAAAAGTTAGGACAGGTGGAATTGATCCGAATCTACTTAGATAATTCCTTATCGACTCCTCTACCACTTTTTTCGAGTTCGGAGAGCAGACGTTCCCTGGTATCATCGAGAGCGGGCCTTCCTCTTCTAGCACCGGTTATATCGCTCAGATCTACTTCGACGTCGACCATATCTTCTTCGAAATATTCGCCTTTTTTGAGTACCTCGCCTTTTGGCGAGATCGCTGTAGCTCCTCCCCAGAAGTACATACTCTCTTCTCTAGCGACCAGATTATTGTAAAGTATGTAGCTCGTGGTCTCTATCGCTCTCGCGGGTAGAACTCTTTCGAAGTATTTGCGGGTCGTTGAAGGAGATGCTGAGATAACGGCTATCATATCTGCACCTTTCCTGACCATGGCTTTGCTGAGTTCCGGGAAAAATATGTCATAACAGATCAGCATACCGATCTTACCGAATCGTGTATCAAAAACGGGCAACTCATCATCCGAATGGAAATACCTCTTGTCCTGGAAAGGACCGAAGTTGGGAAGATAAGTCTTCCTATATCTCTTCAATTCGCCGTCAGGCGTCGCCAAAAGAGCGGTGTTCCTCAATCTCCCGTCATGACCTACCTTTTCTGGCATGCCACAGATGATCCCCATCTCATTCTCGACAGCGAGACGGGAGATCTCTTCTGATGAAGGTCCGGGTATCTCCTCGGCCTCATACCATATACGATCTTTCAAAGAATAACCGGTCAAGAACATCTCAGGAAAGATCAGAAGATCGGTGTTTTCTGACTCTGCTGTATTTTTGATCGTTTCGAGATTCGCCTCCTTTCTTCCGAGCCGGTGTTTTTTCTGAGCTAGTGTTACCCTCATATCCCAGTTTAAATCCTACCTGTTATATAAGGGTTTTACTTGGACCTGATAACGGGAATAAAAACTAATACCATCACTCAATAGATTGATCAAGTGGTAAATTGACCGAAAAGAGCAGAAAGATGGAATCACTCTTGGAAGGAGGAGAGGACCTATTGAACACTGAAAACCTGATGGTGGAAGCCGTCGAGGAACTCATAAAAGACGAGATCAAAGCTAGGATCAAAAAGAAACTTGAAGAGAACGAGGAACTGAAGTCTGAGTTCGAAGAGCATGTCAAAGTCCTCATGGAAGCCAAGATGAAGGAAGCTTATGCTTATGCGATGCTGGCGAAAACAAGCGCTGACCTAGGCTTTGAGATGGTCCCACCAGAGATGAAAGACAAGATGAACGAAAAACTCAGAGAATTCATCGAAAAAAAGATGGAAGAGATGATGAAAGAAGGGTAGTCTGGTGAGAAGAAGACAAATATAAAATATCACCTATCCCGAATGAAAGAAGAGATGAAATTCTACGTCGAATCCTACGGATGCACCATGAATCAGGGCGAAACGGAGATGATAGCTGAGGATCTAGAAAGACAGGGGCACGTCGAGGTCGATTCACCTGATGAGGCAGATATGTCTCTCATAGGGACCTGTGTTGTTATCAAAAAAACAGAAGAAAGGATGAAACGGAGGATCGAGGAATTGAACCGTAAAAGTTCTGAAGTAGTGATAGCAGGATGCCTCTCTTCAACAAAAGGGAAGGAAATCGAACAGAGGTGTCCGAACGTAGATCTGATCTCTCCCTCCGAAGTCGAGATTTCGAAAGGACAATTGAAATCTAAGGAGGATTCAACCATAGGTACGATACCTATATGTTCTGGATGTGTTGGAAATTGTTCTTATTGTATCACGAGGTTGGCCAGAGGTGAGTTAGAGAGTAGACCTATCGATGAAATCAAAGATAGATTTGAAAGTCTGTTATCCTATTCTGTTAAAGAGATAAGACTGACCAGCCAGGATTCCGCTCTGTACGGAAAAGACCTATCTACAGACCTGATCGAGCTCTTGGAAGAGTTACTCAAGATTGAGGGCGATCACAGGATCAGGATCGGTATGATGAATGTAGACACTCTTCAGCCGATAAGATCCGAATTGATGGATATGATGGAAGACGACAGGATCTACAAATTCTTGCACCTTCCTTTACAGTCAGGATCGGATAATATCTTAAAGAAGATGAAACGGAACTATACCACCAAAAGATGGATAAAGACTGCCGAAGAATTTAGAGAACGATTCCCGAACCTTACACTTTCCACCGACATCATAGTCGGTTTTCCCGGCGAGACCGAAGAAGACTTCCAAAAAACGAAAAGCACGGTCAAAAAAGTTAGACCAGACGTGATAAATGTTACTCGATTCAGTCCTAGAGAGGGAACTGAAGCGGCGGAGATGGATGAACAAATACATTCAAGAGTGAAGAAAGAGAGATCAAAACAGATGACAGAACTCAGATTCGATATAAGTAGAGATATAAATGAAACCTATGTAGGAAAAAATGAAGAGATCTTGGTATTGGAAGAAGGAAAAGGCGATTCTCTCAAAGGAAGGATGGATAATTACAAGGTCGTCGTTTTAAAGGGAAAAAGTACTGATCTGATAGGCGAACGTAAAGAAGTAAAGATAAAAAAGGCCGAGGACATCTATCTTGTGGGCGAAGTGATATCTTGATCATCCGGATAGATATCTATTTTCTTTGGACTTTACAAGATTGAATAGTGTTTGATTTATAGGGGTCTGTACACCTGATCTTCCTCCGATCTTTATTATCTCTCCGTTGATCTGTTCTATCTCCGTTTTATTCTTGTTCCTTATATCCTGAAGCATGCTTGAATAATTGTCAGAAGTGTTATCGGCTACCTCCATGGTTCTAGAAACCAAACTATCCTCAGAAGTATCGATCTGTTTTTCCGCTACCTTCACGCTTTCCGAGACTATCTTCTCAAGGAGATGCTCCAGAAATTCATCTTCTATCAATGCACCGTTTTTGATATCAAGTACTGCGGTCAGTGGATTTATAGCGGAATTGACAATAGTTTTCTCCCATATATGAGATATTATCTCGCTACTGGTCCTTGTTTTGATACCGGCTCGATTTAATATCTCGCAGACATCATCGATCGACTCGTGATGTCCCCTAGGATAACTTCCTATCACTGTCTCGCCGACGCCTGCATGTCTCACCTTTCCAGGCTCTATGAATGTGACTCCGTTGCTAGTTACACCGCCTATCGTTCTATCTTCACCTACATAACTTGAGATCACTTTCTCATTGTTCAATCCGTTCTGTAGAGAAAGGACTACTGAATCAGCGGACAAGTGATCGGATATGGATCTCATAGCATCGTCGGTATCGAAGGACTTCGTACAGATGATTATCAACTCGTCATCGGCGAGTTCTGAAACGGATACAGTATAATCAACGGAACATTTTATCTCAGTCTTACCGACCACTTCGATATCCTTAATATCCAACGACTTTCTTCCAAGAAGGGTCACTTCGTTCTCTTGGCCGAGTAAACCGGCAAGGAAGGTACCTACGGCGCCAGGACCAACGATCCCTATCTTCAAATAACCGACCTCCATGTGTTTTTTACTATCCTATCTCGTTCTAATCAGGGTTATCGATCACCTCATCGACGACCCCGTTTATCTGATCCAATTGATTTTCCTCAAGAATTGTAGGATTGACAGGTATGATAAGGATCGATCGATTGATCGCTACCTGGTCTTTGATAGATTGGACTAGATGGAGAACGGTCCTGAAATCATTGTTTGTGATCAGATATTCCAACCCATTGAAAAGGATCACTCCACCGGACTTGGCTAAAAAGTTCTCTAGAGCCAAACTGAGTTTTTCTAGACTCTTAGGCCTGATCACATCTTCTCTATCAACATTTGACAACCATATCATATCTACCTCTTCAAGATCATATTTTTCCTTGATCTTGTCGGGATAATCACGGGTAACACAAAGACCTATCTCATCAGTTTCTAATATCTTTTTGAACAAATCGAAAGACATGTCTGAATCTTCTTCTTTGATGAGATAAGTGGAACTTTTGGTGATTTCATCAGGTAGGGTTTTCTTTTCTTCAATTTCCTCTTTTTCAGCTTCCTCCTCGTCTTCCTTTGGTTTTTCTTCAACGGACTCTGCTTCTACATCTTCTCCTGTTTCTTCATCCATTTTCTCTTCGATATCTTCCTCAATTTCTTCCTCGAATGAACTGATGATCCTTTCAGCTGCCTCTTTGTCTACACCTTCTACTTCTGAGAGGTCGAGTGGTGATGCAGACCTGATAGAATCTAGTGAAGTGTATCCAGATTCGTAGAATCGTTGACCTATTTCTTCATCAAATTCTGACATATCGGAGATGTATTCGATGACTTCTGTTCTGTAAAGCGGATCTATGCCTATCACAACATCCCGTCCGTTCACATCCCATTCTAATATATATTGGCTGCCGCTAAACTCATCATTTCTCAGAACGAGATCCCTGACTCCGGTATCCTCTATCAACTCATCCCTATGTTCATCGACAGCGTCGGTGATCTCTTCATCGGCGGATATACAGACATCTATTTCATCCCGTTCATCCAACTCCAGATCCAACCGCATACTTTTAATCCTTAGTTTTATCTCTTTAGCGGTTTCTCTATCCCATATCTCATCTGTAACGCTGAGATCGATGAATATGTCTTGCTCATCTAAAGATATCTTCTCATAATCTTCGGGCATCTCTTTCCGGAAATCCACCATCTCAGGGTCTATCTCGACTATTTGTCCTTCTAATCCCATCTCAAGACCGCCTTTTTCCATCCCNTCTTTCAAGTTTTCTGGNGATTTCTTTTTCAACATAGTGTATATCTTGCTAACCCAATGTTGATAGGACTTCCTTATCACGTCTTTTTTGGGTTCTGCTGTCAATATCGCCTTATCCCAATCTTCGTCGGGATACAGCGTCTCTATCTCTTCGATCTTTGCCTTTTCTTTGATAACTCTGCCAAAATTTTCTATGATCTCAACGGCCTGCGGATCTTTGGCTTTGTAAACGATATCTGAAAGAGGCCATTTTTCGGGCAGGTCTGATCCTCTCTTGAAAGAGATTATCTCATCTATTATCTCCTTCACATCCTCCATCTGATCTTCCAAAATCTCATTGTATCTATCGGGTTCGTCTTCAGGCCATTCCTCCATGAACACACTGACTTTCTGTCCTTCGATCGATCGATAGATATCTTCAGCCAAAAACGGTGCGATAGGAAGTATGATCTTGGAGATCTGGTTTAAGATCATATGGAGCGTTTTTAAAACTATGAATCGCTGTTTAGGAGTACCTTCATCAAATCTTTTTCTTGCAGTTATTATATACGATTGGGCAAGATCATCTAGAACGAATCCGCTTAAAACCTCTACAGCTTCATCGAACCTGTGATCTGAGTATGACTCCTCGATATTTTTTCTAACGGTCCCCATCCTTGAAAGTATCCATTCATCTTCAGCTGAGATATCATCATCGAGTGAAACATCTTTTATCTCATCTAGCTCGATTTCGGATGATCCAAGATTTTCGTCAAAGAACCTCTCAATATTTTTGATCACCCTGATCAAAGGATGCATGTATTCAAAGTCTTCAGCCGTGAGTTCTCTACTTTCCCAAGGTGGTTTCCCAGAATACAAACGCACCCTGAGAGAATCATAACCGTGACTACTGACTAGACTTTTCACTTCGTCGTAATCTACCTCGCAAACAACATCTCCCAATGCCATCAATTTTTCACTGCTCGGCTTATCGAAGAGGGAAGACGAAATCGCTACGCTTTCGTCCAACAGCGAGAGTTCTCCATCATCATCACCGATGAAGATATCACCAGGCCACCAAGATTGATATTCTTTTTCCTTATCGGGAGACCCGATCTGTGCCCATGGAGCGCATGAACAGATAAATGAAGGATCTATGGATCTGTTGATCCAACTCATCTTTTCGCCGCATTCTGGGCATTCTTGTTCTAAGTCGAACATATCATCTGCTCTGATCGTATCATCGATATCTTCACCAAACTCCGATCGATCTGATATCACCGAAACGTTTCCGCATTCACATTCCCATATAGGTAACGGATGACCCCAAAAATCGTCTCTACTGATATTCCATTCTTTAAATGTTATCTCCTTATCCGGTGGGAAAAGTTCCAGGTCTTCGACCATCTCTTCTGATCTCTTTTCGATCCTTGAGGCGTCGAAGACCCATCCTTGTTTGGGATAAGTTATCAATCTATTCCTACAAGTTTCACAGCGTTTCAGGTATTCCTCTACATCGAAGCGTTCAAGGACAAGTCCCATGGATTCTAGATCATTCAATATAACTGGTTCACTTTGAAATGCGGATAGACCAGAGTATTTGTTCTTCTCAGGCCGGCCGCCGTGATGACCGTTCATCATCAATGGATTATAAACATCTAGGTCCTTCTCCTCAGCGATATTCCAGTGGATATTGTCAAAGGGAGGAACTAAAGGTTCGATACCTGTATTATCTAAGCTCACTTTATCTGAAAGAACTATCTTACCAGTATCACCATATATCTCCTTTTTTTCCTTTATCTTCGCACCTAAGGGCTGCCTATATGAAAGCCCTTCAAGTTCCTTCCCTCCTATAACCTTCTGTATTTCATGACCACGGATTCCTGTCGAACTGAGGATCTCTTCTACGTTATCTTTAAGACATACATATTGTTCAAAATCCCCGTCGGCCATCTTAGATTTCACGATGGCGTAATCTTCTTCCGGATGAACAAGCAAGTACAGGCTAGCGGGATATTTCCAAACATCTTCGAGATATGTCAAAAAGTACCTATTTTTGCCGCTGGTCAGGGGAACTTTCACCAAAGCCTCTTCTCGTGATTCTTTAGTAGACGATTTCTCGGATACAGACGGTGAAAATTTACATTTGGGACACCAACTCATAGGACGTTCTTTTTCCAAAAGGTGGCCTTCCTCATTCAATTCACTTAAAGCCCACCAAACGGCATCTATGAATTCTTCACTATCTGCATGATAATAAAAATCATCGATCATCCAAGTACCGATCTCTTTTAACTCATCTTTAGTCTTTTCCAAAAATTTGTTAGAGTTTTCTTCCAGTAGATCGATCAATTCTTCTTTTCTCTCTCTGGTCAATGATCCGAGGTTGCTGACATCGGCTTGTTCATTCAAGATAACACTTTTGGCCCTGGGATTGAACTGGTCGAATCCGATCCCATTTCTAACGTTGAACGTGCGCATACTTTCAAAACGGGATATAGTATCATATATGATATTAGCATAAAGTTCGTCCCATGTCAGGATATCCTTGGTGCTGACAGGCGGACGGGGTAGATATAGATTTCTTCCTCCTTTCCGGCTCTCGCTGACATCTCCATTTATATCATTAGATCTCCAAAATTCTAATATATCCTTCTCTGATCGTTGGGGAGCAAGTCGATTATTGATACCCATGCTATCCTATTAACATATTGCTTTCTTGTATATTAAATTAATTTTCATTCCGGAATTAGCTGTTGAGTTGAATAATTAGTCTCGTAGATCATTTTCCGGTTGAATGAACACTAACACCAGAAACGTTCTCCGCCGCCTCTTTGATCGCTTCAGAGTATGTTGGATGTGGATGGATGATCTCTCCAAGCTCTTCAGCGGTCATATCTTTTTCTAAGGCTACGGAACATTCCATTATGATATCTGTCGCGCCGGGACATGCTAGATGCGCACCTAATATATGACCTTCTGAGTCAGCTATGATTTTGGCTAGCCCCATCCTTTCACCGGTGGACGACCCTCTGCCTGTAGCTGATATAGGATACTTACCGATCTTTACATCGTTTTCTTCCTCCACCTCTTCTTCTGTTAAACCGATGCTGGCCATCTCAGGATGTGTGTATATGCCTGCTGGAACTTTGCTCTGATCAAAACCATCAGTATATTCACCGACTATATCTTTTACAGCGATCTCTGCCTGTTTAAAGGCCGAATGTGCAAGCATTGACTCACCGTTCACATCGCCAACGGCATATATCCCTTCAAATCCAGTCTTCATCATCTCATCGACTTCTATACGGCCGTCATCCCTGCTGAGTTCAAGGTCACTTTCTGGAGGAGTCGGTCTTCTTCCTACGGAACAGAGCACTTTTTCGACTTCTATTGACTTTTCTATTTCCCCTTCAAGATGAACCTCTAGAGGGTCTGCTTTTTCGATATCGGTTACCTTTGATCCCGTATAGAATTGGATCCTTTTCCTTTTCATCATCTGTTCGGCAACGTCACTCAGATCTTTATCCATGTTAGGTAAAAGCCTATCCATTAATTCAACAATTATAACTTCTGAGCCCATAGCTGAGTAAACATAAGCCATCTCTAGACCTATGTAACCTCCACCGATGATCAAGAGAGAATCAGGCACTTCGTCGAGTGCCAGGATATCTTTACTTGATAGTATATCCTCCCCGTCTATGTCTATACCCGGGAGAGACATGGGTTTCGAACCAGTAGCTATGATTATGTTATCTGATCCGATGATATCGCCGTTGACTTTAACTTTTCCTGGCCCAACTATCTTTCCAGTCCCTTCAATCACTTCGATATCGTTCTCTTCAAAAAGAGAATCGATGGCCTTTTGGGAAACCTTGACTGCCCTTTCCTTTTTAGACATGACTTTCTGAAAATCAACTCCTTCAAATCGAACATCTATGCCCTCTCTTTTAGCACCCTTTATAGATTCGATCTTTTCTGAAGTCGATAAAAGGGCTTTAGACGGGATGCAACCGTGATTTGTACAAACGCCGCCTATCTCACTTTTCTCTATGACGGTAACATCCAAACCTTTCTTTGAAGCTAGAACCGCGGCAACATATCCTCCGGGACCACTCCCTATGACGGTTAATTCATCTGTCATGTTATCGGATAGTAAATCCTTGATTCGATATTTATAGAGTTTGGTTATAGGTTTTTATTTTCATTTTTAGTCAGCTATAATCCATAAATATTAATAATAGTTCGTTAATTACGTGATGATGAGATTTAAAATGAGGCGATGTAACCATGGAATCATTAGTGGATGAAGCTCTTTCTAGCGAAGAAGAAGTTAAGGATGAAGGATATCAAGATACAGAAACTGATGAGGAGTTGAAGGAGGTACTTGAGTCTCTCAAAACAAACATACATATCGTAGGTCTTGGGGGTGCCGGTTGTAACACTATCAATAGGATATCTGAAGAAGGCATCCACGGGGCTGAACTCATAGCGGGTAATACCGATGCTCAGGACCTTCTTACCGTCAGAGCGAACAGGAAAGTACTGATGGGGAGGAACCTCACAAAAGGACTAGGAGCCGGAGCGAAACCTGAAATAGGTGAAAAGGCTGCCAAAGAATCTAAAGAAAAATACACAGAAATCCTAGATGATTCAGACATCGTTTTCCTTACATGCGGGCTGGGAGGAGGTACTGGTACAGGTTCTATAGGCCCTGTAGCTAGGGTAGCTAAAGACGCAGGTGCACTGACGATAGCTGTTCTCACAAAGCCCTTCGAGGCCGAAGGAAAATCACGTTTAAAAAACGCCCAGTGGGGCATAAAAAGGATCCGAAATATCGCCGATACAGTCATCGTGATACCGAATGATAAATTATTGGATCTTGTCCCGAGATTACCTCTTAACAAAGCATTCAAAGTCGCAGACGAGGTATTGATGAGAGCTATAAAGGGCATGACGGAGATAATCACTAAACCAGGTCTTGTCAATCTAGATTATAACGACTTGAGGACCATCATGGAAGGTGCCGGTCAAGCTATGATTGGCATGGGTGAATCCTCTGCAGGCGGCGACAAAAGAGCCGAGGAAGCCATAGAAGAAGCGATAAATTCCCCGCTATTGGATGTAGATATGTCCGGTGCAACAGGTGTTCTTATCAATGTCACCGGTCCAGAAGATATGAGTGTCCATGAGGCCGAGATGGTAGCCGAAAGTGTAGAGAAAAGAGCCAGTAAAGGCGCCAATATAATATGGGGCGCCAGCGTTGATCCAACTCTAGAGGATGAGTTAAAGGTTATGATAGTCGCTACCGGTGTAGAATCAAAACAGATCATCGGTGCTGAAAAAGTTTCTAGTGAAGAAGGCATAGAAGAAGTAGCTTAAAAATCCGATTACCTATCACTTCTTTTTTTCTCTATTTCCGATCAATTCATATACAAGTCTAGCCGCAAGATTAGATGTGATGTCTGACTCATCATATTTAGGGTTGACCTCTACTATGTCCATCCCGACCAATGATGTTGAGATATTTGAGATGGTCTTTTTTATCTCAGTAGGAGCAAGTCCGAACGGTTCTGGATTTCCGACACCTGGAGCGGAAGATGGATCGATAACATCCATATCTATAGACAGATAAACAGGATGGTCTACATCTTCATCTATAAGGTCCAAAAACTCTGTTGAGGTTTTTATCTGCTTTGAAGAGTAATAAGTAGGCTTTTCGATGTCAGCAGATCCACTAGAGAAAGATCTAACACCACCTACGATAACGTTTTCAAGACCTGCGATCTCTGATATCCTACGTGAAACTGTTGCATGGCTGTGTTTTAGCCCCTCATAAGAGTCCCTGAAATCGAGGTGAGCGTCCAGGATCAAAACAGTTAGATCAGAATATCTCTCCCTGACAGATGAAACCACGGGAACCGAAATGGAATGCTCACCACCTAAAAAGATCGGAAAACTTTCTTCATCAAGGACGTTTCCCGTTACTTCATGTATTTTTTCTTGAAGTTCCTTAAAATCATCATAACTCATGTTCCCGAGATCACAAAGGGGCAACTGACTCAGTGAGATACCATATTCCATAAGATAAGGTTCAAAACAGTAGGACGCATCCCTTATCTTATATGGTCCATCTCTCGTACCAGTTCGAAAAGAAGAGGTCTTATCAAATGGTACTCCAACAATGGTATAGGAAGCTTCTTTCAGACGAGAGGTGAATCCCGCGAATTTTCTATCCTTGTTCATGTCTGGATTATCTTTTTCCTACCCATCGCTTCTAGATATCTTATGTCTTGACCCTGTTCTATTTCTTCGTAGGTCTCTTCATCTACATTTATCTGGAAAGTATCGTAGGTATCTAGATCCATTATATTTACTTCTCCGCCGGATTTGTTGACTACTTGACCCTTTCTTCTATCTATTATAGGGACTCTTATCTTGGTAGTGACCGGATTCAACATGCTGTGTTTTTTGTTATCAAAGATCCCTTTAGCTTCTATCCTAGCTTTAGCTTCGCCGTGTTTTCCTGGCTTCGAAGTATCTATGCTCTTGATCTCACAAGGTTCGTCGTCGATTATTATATACTGATTTTCTTTTAGATTCCTTATCTCGTCCTGTTCCCAATCCATGTCTATCACAGCGAGATTAAGAGTTTATCAATTAAAAATGTTTAGGTTTGAAAGATCAGTCAGATCTTCCCTGTCTTTTCTGCTAAATCCTCCATCTGTTCGACTTTTTCTTTCAAAACCTCTATACCCCTATTCCAAAAGTTAGGATCGGTTATGTCTATACCTATTTTTTGTAGCAGATCTTTCGGATCCTCGGAACCTCCAGCTTTCAAAAGGTCTAGATACTGCGGGACGAATTCATCGCCTCTCTCCTGATAAAGATCGTATAGCGCTAGAACAAGTAGTTCTCCGAAGGCGTAGGCATAACAGTAAAATGGATAATGGACGAAATGAAGTACGTAACTCCACCACCAGCCATATTCCTCTCTGAGTTCAACAGATTCACCGAATTCTTTCATGTTCGCTTCAAGCCATAATTCGTTTATCTGTTCACTTTTTAGTTCTCCCTTTTCTCTATATGCATGATGAAGTTTTTGTTCGAATCTAGTCATGATGACCTGTCTGAAAACAGTGGCGAAATCTCTTTGTAGCTTGTTTCCTATCAAAACCAGTTTAGTTTCGTCATCATCGACTTCATCCATGAGCTTGTCGAATAGAAGCATCTCACCGAAAACACTAGCCATCTCTGCCGTGGTCAACGGCGTACTTTGTTGGAGAGCACCTTGATCCCTTGCAAGATATTGATGCACTCCGTGCCCTAACTCGTGAGCCATAGTTATCATATCGCTAGTTTTATCTGAAAAGTTCAGCATTATGTATGGATGTACCGATGGCACAGTACTGGCACTGAAAGCCCCTCCACGTTTTCCTTCTTTGATCTCAGCGTCGATCCAATCATTTTCGAAGAACTTCTCTGCGATATCCTTCATCTTTGGAGAGAATTTTTCATATGCCTCTAAAACCTTTCCTCGACTTTCCTCGAACTCTGCTTCAGGGATACCTCCCGGAAGAGGATTGTACCTATCATAATCATAGAGTTCATCGAAATCACCTATCTCCTTTTTGAGTTCATAAAACCTTTCAACGATATGGGAGTTGTCCTCGACTGTTTCCATCAGCGCATCTACTGTTTCACGGTCGACTCGATTATCGAGATTTCTAGGTTTCATCGGGTCCGGATAATCTCTGAATTCACAGATAGTAGTATGGTTCTGCACTATATTATTGAAGATGAAATTCAAAAGCTTGTTTTCCTCCTTGAGAGCTTCAGTTATAGCATCAGATGCCGCTCTTCGTTTGTTCCTGTCCTCTTCATATAAAACCGAAAGAGCCTGATCCAAAACCATCTCATAGCTCTCCCCGTTTGCTTCGAATTCAACAGTTATATCACCTACTGTTTGATCAAATAATCTTTTGAAAGCTTCTTTTCCCGTGTTCTGTAGAGATTCGATTATTTGCTCTTCGTACTCAGAAAGCATGTAAGGCGTATATCGTCTCCAATTGTTCAGATAACTACTGTATTGTTCCAGCTCATCGCTTTCAAGATATCGTTCTGCTTTTTCTTCAGAAAGAGACTGCCATTCCAATTCAAAAAATATCAGCCTGTTTTTCACTTCACTCTTTTTTTGTTCAGATCTTTGGAGTAGGGCCCCTCTATCTGGATCCTGTGTATCCATCGCATGATAAAGGGAGGCAAATGAAGAGATCTTATTTATGGATTCATGTATATCTTCGTATTCTTCCATAGCTTCTTTGAACTCTGACGGGGATAGATCACCAGCTTCTATCTTACCTTTATACTTTTCTTGGAACTTCTCAGCGTCCTCGATAGTCTTTTTTATATCCTCATCTAACTTAGGATCATCAGGTCCTTCATACAGGTCGGTCAGATCCCATTCAACACCATCTGCACTAGTCGATTGAGCCGGAGACATCTTATTCACGGAGGCTCTATTACATATCAAAGAAATAAAGTTTACCATAGGTTTTTAGATAACTATGTTTAGGGATTTAGAAGATAGTTGATCAAATAAGATGATGTATGAGGTCAAGGTTTATAATATGAGAAGAGTATTTAGTAGCAANAGATAAAGGTTAAATGGATCCTAACCGAACGATGGGTAGTCAATTATCGATCATATCTAAAATCTATGAAGACAGGAGGATGTAAATGTGAGAAGTGAAGGAAATATCAGACACGGAAAAACTCATCTTTTAAAAACAAAAGATGCAGGACATGCCTTAGAATTTTTTAGATCCTTAACAGAAAACAAACGAGGATTATGCATCACTAACGAAAATCCAGGAGAACTCAAAAAAAGATACGATCTTTTAGGTATAGATTTCGCCCGCCTTTCAGATAACCATGATAAATCCGCTATAGATTATGATGAACTCGATCTCTTAGGGCTGATAATAAAGAGGTTCATATCCGAAGAAGACGGCGTTGTACTGATCCATGGTATCCATCTTCTTCTAGAGAACAATTCTCCTGAAACGATGATAAGGTTTTTCAGATCTATCGATGATCAGATAAATCAACATCATTCCACATTATTGATCGTACTAGACGAGTCTGAATTGAGAAGAGAACAACTGAGATTATTAGAGAAGGAGCTTGACTTCAATATAAAAAGGATCGGTCCTTCTTCAAAAAAGATTAGAGAGAAAACATTTAGCGGTGATAAAGACCTAGTTTCAGAAGTCAGAGAGATGATGGATTTTCTAAAGGACCAGGAAATAAATCTTGAAAAAGAGTTGCATGATAAAAGATATCCAGACCAGTTCAAAAGAGAAGATGCGGACCTTGAGAAGATACACGATTCTATAGAAGACCTTAGGAGAGAGAACGAAGAACTGAAAAAACAGCTACAAAATTTGAAAGGGCAAAAAGAGGTCATCGATCATGGTGATAGACGGAAAAAAATAGAGGGAGATGTTATCTCAACGATCGATGAAGAAAAAGAAGACATAAAAAAACAGATGAAAAAGATGGAGAATGAGAAGAAAGTAGATGAGTTCAGCGATAAGAGTTCGGACGATCTCTTAGAAACATTATCAGATCTGAAGGATGAAGTGAAATCGCTAAGGGATGAGGTAACAGAGATAAGAGATGATGAAACACAAACGATATCTGATTTGCCTGAAAGTAAGAAGCCAACCCAATTTGACAAATCACACGACGATAGAAAGGTTATAGAAGAACCAAAATTCAAAGATGTCGATGAGGATGTTCAACCTTCCAAAAAAGAAGAAAAACCAACAAAAAACGACCAGGACCTGGAAGAGGAAATGAAAGGATATGGCGTTGACATAAAGCCCGGCTCCGTCATCGATAGGGATCTTTTTTCAGAAACAGATCTAAGGATAGGAAGTGATTCCACAGTTAAGGGTTCACTCGAAGCCGACGGTGATGTGATAATCGAAGAAGAGGTGATAATACAGGGTTATGCAACCTCAAACCAAGGAGACGTAGATATAGGTCCAGATAGCAAAGTAGAAGGTGATGTGAAAGGGAACAGCGTTGCTCTTTCTGAACGATCGAGGGTCAAGGATATTAGGGCAGAAGATAAGGTGGTTCTAAAAAGAGGGTCGAGCGTTGAGAATGTTTACTGTGAAAAAGATATCGATATCTCTGAAAACGTGAATATTGTCGGTGATATCTATTATGGTGGCGATCTCGAATTGAAGAAGTCAGATATTACTATCACAAAAAAGATCCATCCTGTGAAAAACCTAGAAAAGATAAAAGAAGATGGTAAGGGGGAAGAAGATGGCGAGGAAGAGATATTGGATGAAAGATGGGCATCTGAATGATTGGGTGAGAGTCTTATAAACTATCAAAATCTATTGTTCTTTATAGAGTGTCAGGTTCCCACTCCAATCTTTCGATCCTTGAAAGCATATCTTCTATCCTATCCTCTGTAAAACCTATCAAAGGTCTAAGTACCATCAGGTCGGTATCGATCTTAGAACGATCCGATATAGTTTCCCCCACTACCAAAGCCTGGGCCTTCTCAGGAAAATCTATCGAGGATAGATCGGCTGTTGATTCAGATCGGATCTCCTTTATACTCACGTCCCATTTTCTCAAGCGTTCTAATAATTCTTGATCTTCACATATGATGTATAGTCTAGCTCCTCGTCTCATGATCAACCAGGCGGCCAAAAAATCCCGTTCATCTTCAACATAGGCGGCGATCTTACCTTGGGAGCCCACTGGAAGCCCTCCGGGTGCATCGATGATCTCGGTGAAAACGTATGCATCGGAATGCCTTATCTCAATGTGGAATTCATTTTCAGGTGCATCTAAGTCGACTTCAAGATCGGGATCTTCCTCTAAGATAGCTTCACCGACCATGTCCTCTACATCTTGACTATCAAAATCGTGCTCTCCGACCCTTCTTGCTCTAACTGCAAAAGTACCAGATATACTCCTACTGAATTTCTTACCTTCTATTTGCAACTTCGATATATCACTGTCCGATCTTTTCGCCGGACTAAAAGAAACGAGACCGAACGTCCTTGAAAAAAGGTATGAATTTTCAGCCTGGGTGTAGGCAAAGATCCTACCCATATCTTTTTTTTCGATCACCAACTCTTCACCCCTATCTAAAAAGGTGTTTTCCATATTCTGTATCAATATATCCTCAAAGTGTTTTCTGATATTGGCACTCTTTATGCCTATCTCCCCATATCGTAAAAGATGAAGGTCTAGTTCAGACATGATCTTTTCTTCACCATCGCCCATAGTGTATCAATTCTTCAGCGTCCATCTTATCTGGTTCGTCGGGTATCTCGGCTGGATGACCGATCGGTAAAAGACATATCGGTCTTACTCCGTTAGGTATTCCGAGCTGATCCGATACTTTCTCTTCCTCAAAAGCACCTATCCAAACAGATGAATAATTTTTATCCACAACAGCTAGCAGCATATTTTCTACCGATGCTGTTGCATCCTGTATCGAATAAAGCTTTCTACCTCTTTCACCATATCTTTCAGCTGATCTCTCTTTGTTCGCGCAGACCACTATTACCCAAGGTGCATCTGCGATGAATGATTGTCCGTAAGCATTTTCTACCAAACGTTGTTTTTCTCCTTCATCTTTTATAACTATGAAATCTCTAGCTTGACGATTCCCAGCAGAGGGAGCAGAGTGACCGATCTTTATTATCTCTTTTATTTCCTCTTCAGGGATATCTTTATCTTCAAAAGACCTTACGCTTCGTCTTTTTTCAGCTACTTTTTTGAAGTCCATCATACGACCTCCGATCCAGATATCTTTTCGGTGAATTCAGCTAGCCATCTGCCATAATAATTGCACTGTTCCAAATCGTCTTTTTCGGCTTCTCCAACGACAACAGGCCCATAATGGTCGCCTTTAGGCATACCTTTGATCACCATGCCGTGGATTATCAGGGCCTCAAGTATGGCTATTATTGTGGTCTCATTACCTCCAGCAGTATTGGCACTAGATGCGAATGCACCTCCTACCATCCCATCGAGATCGCCGTGATGCTCTATACTTTTATCTAAAAATTTTTTAATCTCACTAGATGGCAAGCCGTAATAGGTGGGAGAGCCAAGGACGATAGAATCATATTCTGGTAGTGCTGAGATATCTACATCTTCAACCATTTTAAGATCTACCTCTAAGTCGACATCAGCTTCTTTTGCACCCTCATAGATCTCTTCTGCCATCTCCTCGGTGGTCCCTGTTTTCGAATAATAACATATCAACATCTTGGTCATGCTACCATACCAGGATGTTTTTTTCTCATTTAATATGTTTCGGTTGTAAAAGCTGTGACATCCTCCTCTCCCTGAACCTAACAGGAAAACCTGGTTTTCCTGTAGTGTCTTCTGGAAATTTAAAAGAATTTCTAGAGATAGCTGGAACAGAATTCCAGCAATGCAAAGGAATAGAATTCCTTCTTCCACTCAGAAACCACCTCGTGATACAGAGGAATTTTGCAAAATTCCTAGAAGTCGAAGGAATGAAATTCCTTCTTTGTTTGGAAATCCTATAATTTCCGAAACATGAAAAGGTCTTAGCCCTGATTAGAGATAAAAAATAAACTGTTTTGTTAAAAAATCATAAAAGTTATGTAATATGAGGTATTTCGATATTGTGAAGTTATCGTAGAATATCTTATAATCCAAAGGTGGAATTTTGCTGAATGAGGAACAAACCATACAGGCACTGAAATCAGTTTCAGATGAAGACTTCCAAAGGACCTGTTCAGAGTTATTGGAAAACATGGGTTTCGAAATTTCATCTTTGGAAAGGAAAGATGATTCTATCGTTGTCGAAGGTGAAATAGAGAGAGGGGGAAAAGTCCGAGACTATTTGATAAAGTGCACTAGAAGTGAAGAAGATCTGAAAGAAGATATAACAGAACTAAATGACCTATTAGATGGTAATAAATATGGCCTTTTTTTGACCACGACGCTAAGAGATAGACCTATAGAAAAGACTGAAAAGATCGAATTTGTTGGAGGTACCCCATTCTATAAACTTTTGAAAAAATTCGATATGATCCCGGTGATCGAGAGTCATATCAGAGAAAGCTCCGGCAAGAAAAAAGAAAAAGATACGTCTGAAGAAAAAAAATATCTATCACAGGATGAAAAAAACAAAACTAAAAGCTTAGGAGAAAAAGGTAAGAAGGCATATAATAATCAGGAATACTTGAAGGCTATATCATTCTTTGAAGAAGTCTTACAGATCGATCCAGAAAAACATGCCGCTTGGAACAATAAAGCTCTCTGTCATCTTAAAGCAGGAGATAACGATAAGGCACTGAGTTCTATTGAAAAAGCGATATCTTTGGAACCTGAATTTGAAGATGCCTATCTCAATAAAGCTTTGATCCATGAGAAGAAAGAAGAATTAGAGAAGGCAAAACAATCTGCCGATAGATTGATCGAGTTAGACCCTGAAAATCCTGAATACCACTACATAAAAGCCGCATATCTGAAAAAATTGGGTGAGCTAGAGAGCGCTAGATCATCTATACAAAAGGCTCTAAACATCGATCCTGAACTCGATAAAGCAAAAAGATTAGAGAGAGAAATAGAAGAAAGTATAGGTAAAACTCGAACCGAGGGCAAAAAGAGAGAATACGATGAGGAATTAAAAGATCTAAAAAAGAAAAATGAAGATCTCAAAAAAGAACTAAAAGAAAAGGAATCTAAGATCAGCGAGTTGGAAAACGAACTTGAAAGAGAAAAACAGATCAAAGACGAAAAACTAAAAGAAAAAGAATCTAAGATCAGCGAGTTAGAAAACGAACTTGAAAATGCCGGTGAATCACCTGATGAAGAAATCGAGGAAAAAGATAGAAGGATAAAAGAATTGGAAGAAAATATCGATGACTTCAAAAAGGAGAAAAAACAGATCGAAAACAAATTTAAGATGGAAAAGAATAGACTTCGAAATACTATAAAATTAAAACAGGAGAGACTAGACCATCTTCAGGAAGAAAACAAAGAACTGAAAGACGAATTGGAAAAGCTGCGCTCTGTGGAGGGATCAACTGAAACAAACCATGTATCCAAAGAAAAAGCTATTGAAGAATTACAGAGTCTAAAAAATGTAGGACCCGAACTAGCAGATAGGATCTATGAAAGCGGTTATAAAGATATCGATGATCTAAAAGAAGCCTCCCAGGATGAACTTAGCGAGATAAAAGGTATGGGATCGGCATTATCAAAAAAAATCTATAAACAATTCCACGAAACCAAAGATTGAGCTTGAAAAAATCTCTTATCAAACAGAGATTAAAAACGTTCGATGAATCTTCAATTCAAGACCCTAAAACATTTTCAATCTCTTCTAATACTCCATCTTCATCAAAGGGTTTTATTATGTAACCTTCAGCCCCTTTTTTCATCGCCTCAGTTACTTTCTCGTTTTGTCCGACAGAGGTCACCATTATAACTTTTTGGTCTTCATCCATCTCTTTGATCTTCGAGAGGGCCTCTAAACCATCCATCTCTGGCATAATAACATCCATTGTTACAAGGTCGGGCTTGTGTTCCTTGACCATCTCCACCCCTTCTTTACCGTTTTCAGCCTCTCCGATCACTTCATATTTTGTAGATAACATGTCTTTCAGCATCTTTCGCATGAACTGCGTATCATCGACGACTAGCACTCTTTTTGGCATTGCGCAATCTCATTTAATTAGACATATTTATTATTTCTCATGTTTTTGGACTTAGAGTGATTCTTTTCTCTGCCCAAACATTTTTGCTAGTTTTCGATACGTGGGAAACTAATTTATATATGGAGTAGATTAGTAATTCAATATTATGGAAAACAAGCACGACAAAGCAACAAAAATCGAACTCAATGAAGACAATCTCTTTTTGCTCAGGGAGATTCTGGAAACTGCATCCCGCAAAGCTGCGGAATCCATATCAAAGATGATAGGAACACCTGTTGAAACGGAGATACTGAATATATATACCAATCCTTTGGAGCTAGTAGAAAAAGAATTTGATCAGGAGAACCTTGGCATTATACTTTATTCCGAGTTGAAAGAAGGAGAGGGCGGTATAACTCTCTTTGTGATGGATGAAGACAGTGCCATGACGCTCGCTCAAAAACTCCTCGGTCAAGGAGAGCAAGACGCTGGGAACTTCGGTGAACAAGAGAGGAGTGCATTAAGAGAAGTCGGCAACATACTATTAGGTAACTTCCTTGCTGAAGTCGGAGATTATTTTGATATACCTATACTGCATACACCGCCCGAATTAAAACATGACATGATCGGGGTATATTTGGAGAACCTTTTGAGTTACACCGAAGAGCTTGAAAAAAGTGCAATCATTTCTGAAGTCAAGCTTAAGGCAAAAGGTGTTGGAGTCAAAGGCAGATATATCCTTCTCCCTAGTGATAAGCTAACTGAAGACTTCATGGATAATCTCTTTTGAGATATAGATTTAGAACAGAGATCGATCCATGCTGTTTATGAGGTAATTCACATGACCGAAGAGATAGAGATAAGGATAGGAGAAATAGAAATAACAGATTCTAAAAAGATATTGACTGCCCGAGCTTTAGGTTCTTGTGTTGCAGTGGCCATGTTTGATCGAGAGAATGAAGTCGGAGGACTTGCCCATGTACTACTTGGTAAGGGAAACAGGAAAAAGGATGGAAAGACTTGTATGTATGCTGACAAGGCCGTGAAAAATTTAGAGAAAGGCATCCTTAAAAAAGGCGGAAAGAAAAGAAAATTAAAATCCAAAATAGCTGGAGGAGCTAGTATGTTTTCCTCTACATCCAGTGGTGAAGTCGGTCAAGATAATGTTAAAACAGTTACCGAAGAGTTAGAGAATCGGAACATCCCTATTGTGGGAAAACATACAGGTGGAACACATGCGAGGAACGTGAGATTCAAAGTCGGCTCGATGTCGATGAAGGTAGAGGTCAAGATCTGATTTTTAGTATCTTATGAGTCCACCTGTTCTTCAAAATCAAACTGTCCAACATTTATTAATAAAAACTCTTTAACGGTCTCCCGGCTAAAAAATTTGATCAACAGAGGTATAAAAAATGTCCAATGAAGATATCCTTGATTCAAAGGCGATCAGTTTGAAATCAATTCTATTATTTTATCGGAAAAAGAGGTGTTTAGGATGATAGAAGTGTTATGGCATCTTATAAGAGTTCTGATATATATCATAGTTTTCAGTGGGATATCATATCTAATATTTAGAAGATCATTGACATTTCCCATCTTAGTTTTAGTATATATTGTGGCTGGTTCTTTTTCTTTTATTTCAACCGTTTTTGCAGATTACACAGGATTAGATAGATTGGCAATCTATATACCGACGACCATCATATTCGCTAGCTTTTCTGCTTGGTATGTGAAGACATTCATAACTGATAGATTAGTACAGATACAGGAAGATGCAGAAAGGCTTGCAGAGGGCGATTTTGATCACGAACTCAACATAAGTAAAAACAAAGGTGAATTCGAAACTCTCATGGATCCGAGAAACGAACTCAGTGATATGGGTGATTCGTTCGAGAAGATGAAAAGAAATATTGAAAATTCCATAATGGAGATCCAATCCTCTATCATGCATTTCTCGGAAGGCGACCTAGAAAAGAGAGTAAACGTTAGTGAATTAAGTGGAGAATATAGAAGAACGGGTGTCTCCGTCAATAAAAGTCTAAAAGCTGTAAAGAACACTTTAGATAGTATTAAAATTACAATGGTAGGGCTCGCAGATGGTGATCTTGACAGAAAAGTGAACACCTCCAAATTGAATGGTGACTATAAAGAGATGGGTGAGTCAGTCAACAGAAGCATCGAAGCCGTACAGAACTCAATGGAAGAGATAACCATCATGATGGATAATCTTGCAAAAGGAAAACTAGAAGCGAGCATCGAAGATGAATCGATGAAGGGCCAATATAGAGAGATGGCCGTATCTGTCAATAGAAGCATGAAAACCGTTCAAGAATCGATGGAAGACATAAAAAGAGTTATGACTTCTCTTTCAGATGGTGAACTAGAGGTTGAGATCGATGAAAGCGATATGAAAGGTGATTATAGAGAGATGGCCGTTTCAGTCAATAAAAGCGTGAACGCCATCCAAAGCTCTATAGACCAGATAAATCAAGTGATGAAAAATCTAGCTGAAGGACGATTGGATGTCAAAATCAACACTTCTGAGCTTTCAGGTGAGTATAAAGAGATGGGTGAATCCGTGAACAGGACTTTAGAGTCCATAGAAAAATCCATCGAGCAGATAAAGAAAGTCATGGAATCCCTTGCAAGAGGAGAACTTGATAATGAAGTTGATACGGAAGATCTCGATGGAAAATATCTTGTCATAGGTAAGGCAGTTAACGATAGTATGAAAAATACTAGGGAAAATATAATGGAATTGAAAGAAGCGGTCGAGGAGTTGAGCAGGGCATCTGAAACNGTAGCGGCNTCTTCAGAAGANTTGAGCTCNACCTCAGAGAATGTCACGGAGTCCGTACAAAAGATATCTCAAGGCACGTCAGAACAATCTCATATGGCTGAAGGACTTGCACGAACCATAGAGGACGGNGCGGCTAATATGCAGGAGACATCCGCCTCAACGGAAGATATAGCCGCGTCAGCGGAAGAGGTCGCCGCACAGACTGATGAAGGTCAGAACAGTGCTGANNAGGCATCAGAGGAAGTCAAAGAGTTGAAAGAGATCTTAGACATAACAGCGGAGAAAGTTCACAGATTGGAC
>SL_8KL_010_SEDDRAFT_10001167_pt1 | contig 22788 bp, 16 predicted proteins | sample SodLakKL_010_SED_4_FD_11160 | JGI IMG/M metagenome (IMG submission 11160) | reverse complement strand
TAACCGTGCGGGGAGACGATTACCAGCTTGAATATCATGGGGATGCGGCTTAGAAAAGAAGCCAGAATTGTGGGAGTAGGGGCTTCGAGTATTTCCCGCAAAAGCTCCAGATTTTCCCTGACCCTGTCTACCTCCCTGCCCCACCCGGGCTGAAATCCCAGGGTCTGCATATGCCTGGCAATCCCGGACCATTCCTGGGAGGGATCCTGCTTCTTAAGGAAGCTCAGGGCCTTGCGCAGGGCAGAGCGAAGTCCGGAAATGGTGTCGATATGGCCGTTTAGCATCAATTGTCTGCCCTCTATCTGGTGCAGGCGTAAGAATTGAAACAGCTTTTCATGCCCCCTTTTCTTGTCCTGAAAAAACTGACCCGAGAGGTGGCGGTTTAAAAAATCCACTCCTTTTCCGATGTAGGAAGATTCACTCAATTTAGGAAACTCCCTGTTGAAGGGCTCCAGGTCTATCTCCAGCAGAAAGTCGTCCACCTGGGTGCTGTTGTTCACCTGCATCTCCTCAAACTTGAGGTAATCGCTGACAGCAATTTCATCAAAAAGCACATCTTCCTCATGAAAGCGGAAATATTGCCATTTACCTATTTCCGGGCGCACCGCCAGATAAACCCAGGGATTTCGAATGGTGGCCACCTGGGCATACCTGAAAAGGTCGAAAATCAGTGTGCCTTCATGCCGGCTCTGCTCTTCATCTTCAAAAAACTCTGCAAGCATATCCTGCAGTTCGGATCTTAAGAGAAAGGGCCTTTCCTTTTTGGTCAGTTCCCGCAAAAAAAGATACACCGACTTTCTGAGTTCTGGGCTCATTCCATCCAGTTCTTCCACATCAATCATTCTCTTTTTCCTCCAGAAATCCAAAATACTGCATCCCCTCGATTATCCCCCGGGCATAATAGTCAGTTGCAAAATAAATGTTTGAAGTCACGGGCATGTTCTTGAGTTCCTGGCTGTAGTTGCCCACAATCACCCCCAGCATGCTGCCCAAAAGCATTTCCCGGTCATTGCCGGAATCTCCGGCCACCAGGACCTTTTTCATATCCACTCCCCATTTCATGCACAGATACCGTATGGCCAGCCCCTTGGAGGCCCTTACCGGCAGAAAGTCCAGAAACTGATTATGAGAATGGATCATTTTTGCATGCAGGTCTTTTTGCCTTAGCAGCTTGCGCACATAACGTGCCCCCGGATACTTGCCAGGGGTGTAGTTGTAGCTCAGCTTGAACTCCCTCTGATTTTCCTGGACCTGCATCTCAACTCCCGGCACTTCCTTCATGATATCTGCTAAATCCCCTGGCTTCCAGCGGTAGGCTATATGCCTGCTCCAGGCATGGTCTTTGAGTATATTTGGCCCGTAGTATATTTCGCTGCCCACCGCAGTGATGAGAATATCCGGGACAGGTACGTTTTCTTTGGCCAGGATATTCAGGGTGCTTTCCAGACTCCTGCCAGTGGCCACTCCGAAAACCAGCTCATCCTGCATGCTGCTCATTACATCCAAAAGCTCCCTGACTCCCTCCCTGTCCCCGAGAAGAGTGTTGTCTATGTCCGTAATCAGGACTTTTTCCGCCACCGGGAGCTTACTTTTGATAATAGGCAGTCTGGGCTCTTCTTTTTTCCTGCGGGGGCGCAGCTTGTGGATCTCGCGCAGAAAAGTCTTTGTATGAGCATCCCATGAAAAATATTTTTTAACCCCTTTAATGCCTGCTCTGGAATGCTTCTTCCAGTTTTCTCTGTCGCCTACCAGAGCCAAAAGGGCGTTGACCATGGCCTCCTTGTCCAGGGGGTCAATGAGTGTGCCGCTGGCGCATTTGCCTATGATTTCTCTGGGCCCTCCGTCATCAGTAGCCACCAGGGGAAGGCCGGTAGCACCTGCTTCAATGAGCGTCAACCCGAAAGGCTCGGTCATGGCCGGATTAATAAATACCCCGCGCCGTTGAGCCGCGTAGCGGTACAACTCAGGCACATCATCCGCTGCATGTTTCTTGGGATATGCAGCCTTTCCGTAAAGATCATACTTGTCCACCAGCATCAGGATCCTGGTCAGTACTCTTTTGGGGCCCTTGTCCATTCTGGCTATATCTTCGCGGTTTCCGGCGATAATCACCAGGTTGGCCGCTTCTCGCAGTTCCGGACTCTCTCCGAAGGCCTCCACCAGAGTAGTTATATTCTTGCGCTCATCCGGACGGGACAAGGCCAGTATCATGGGCTTATTGGACTTTTGCAGAAACCTGTCCAGTTCATAGGCAATCCGGGGCTTTTTCTGATCCGATTTGTAGGGATAAAACCGCTCCAGATCTATTCCGGGAGGTATGATACGCATCCTTCTGGGATGATAATTCTCGTACTCTTTGTACTGCTCGTCACGTTCCTGGGCTGTGCTGGTGATTACCAGAGAAGCATTGCCCAGGGCCACTTCCTCGGCTTCTATCCTGGTGGACATGTTGTACCTGGATTCTATAGTGGCCTCGTTGCGGCCGTGTTCCAGCAGGCTCTGCTTTTTTATGCGGCCCAGGGAGTGTCCGGTAAATATAAGAGGCACACCCAGGTGCTGGGCCAGTTTGGATCCGGCCAGGCCTGCATCGGCATAATGCCCGTGAATTATATCCGGCACCATGCCCACCCGCCTGAAGTACTGCAGCGCTCTGTCAGTGAATTCATCCAGGTAAGGCCAGAGTACCTCCTTGCGCAGATATCTCTTGGGACCGAATTCTATACGTACAATGTTGGCCTTGTCCCCAAGTTTCTCGATGGTTTTGCCATAGCTGTTGTCCACCTTGGAATCCAGGACTTTTCTGGTGAGCAGGTCCACCCTGGACACCCTGGGGTTTTTGCCCAGGGCCCGGGCCAGTTCCACCACGTACTTGACCTGACCGCCGGTGTCCGAATCCCGGCCCAGTTCCATGTCAAAACCACGCACCAGACCGTGAATGCTCAAGTGTACCAGGTACAGGCCGTCTTTACGGCGTCTGATACTCGTCATATACACCTCCGGAAAAACTGATAAAAATAAAATACAGGTTGCCAAACCAAGTCTTTAGCTCATGAACAATGCTTATCCATAAATAAGCCATACACTGATCAGCAGATTCAAGACCGACACTGCTCCATGCTAACTGCTGCTATTCATCAACATCCTGCTGTAAAAGTCTTTTTCTTCGGGTACCGCCCCCTTGATGGAACACACCTCTGAAGCAACGCGCAGTGCTTTTTGCAGTATCCTGTTCCAGGACCAGCCTCTGCACAGGCCCAGCAAAAAAACCGCGCTGAAAGAATCTCCTGCTCCCACTGCATCCTGAAAAGAACTTACTACCGGGGCGGCAGCAAAAAAATGTTCCCGGTTTCCCGGAAAAAGCATGGCTCCCTCACCGCCCATGGTCAGCACCAGGCATTTAAGTCCGCAAACCTTTTGAACCATTCTGGCCCTGGACTGCAGACTGTCTTCCCGGATTTCCAGGATCGAGGCCACCTCTTCAAGCTCCTCCAGATTGACTTTCAAATATGTACACCAGGACAGGATATCTCTGACCAGGCCCCGGCTCCACCAGGGATCGCGCAGATTAATATCGCAGAACACTTCCTGATCCTTTTTCTGAGCCAGAGCATAAAGCGTTCTGGCTGATATTTCACTTCTGGCCGCCAGTGTGCCGTGGTAAAAAAGCGTTCTGCCTTCACAAGGGCTCTTCTGAAAATCCTCAAGCTCAATATAATCAAAAGCGACCTCTTCTTTGATCTCATAGTAGGGCTCATCCCCCTGAAATCTGACCAGCACCATGCCGGTGGGCCTGTCCTGGTCAACCTGCAGGCCATGCTGGTTCATGCCCCAGCGCTTCATCTGCTCTGCCACCTCTTCTCCGGGATCATCCCGGCCCACCCGGCTGACAAAAAAAGGATCCAGTCCCAATCCCTGCAGGTGGCGGGCTACATTGAAGGGAGCTCCACCTATGACCCTGGACTGGTCCGGGAAGATATCAAAAAGGACCTCCCCGAAAACCAGTACACTGTCAAAAGAGTTTTCATGCATATCCAAGCAACTCCGTGTGTATATGACTTTCGCCAGACATTTGATCCCTGATCCCTGGGCTGGCTGGTCGGACCTGTCAGACCCGTCAGACCAGCATCAATCCTGATAAATCCATTCTCTGATCCTCTGGCGCTCCTGATCCCATTCTGAAGACAGCCTCTTGCCCAGGAACAGGGTGTACACTTCATCGGTAAAGTATATGGCCCTCTCCAGCAGATACATTTTTTCCAGAAAAGCACCGTCAGGATCGTCTCCTTCCTGGGGCTGAGTGTCCACCTTAGGGGGTTTTAGTCCGTTAAAGGAAAACATCCCTGCATCCAGCTGCATACTCCAGGAATTGCTGTCCTCTTCAATGGTAATCCTGGCCTGAACCACTTTCTTGCCGGTGCCAAGGCCCAGCTTGGCTTCCTGCAGTCTGGACATTATTCCAGTACACACCGCCTTTTCCAGGCTTTCACCCTCACCACCCTCGACCACGATCTTTTGTCCCATGTACAGGGCGAAATCCTCACCTTCCCTGGTCTTGAACACGTGACTCTGCTCTTCGCTTTTGAACCAGAGCCAGGTCAAAAAATCCTTTCCCAGTACAGCATCTTTTTCCTTTGCCAATTGTAAATCCATCTTAACTTCCTTTTTTATCAGTCCCAGGGGATCGATGCCTGAACTCTATCCCTTTCCTTTGAATTACAGCCTCCTTGTGACCTGGAAACTGAACTCTTGCCCCGGTTTTTTTATTTTCCCACAACTCATCCAGCTTAAATATATTCTTCATCAGGACCTGTCCCGGCCCCAGCCCGCCAATGACTTTTTTGTACCATCGCAGTCTGGCAGCCTGATGCAGGCCGGCAAGCATGTCCCCGGCCAGAAAATTTCTTTTTTGCCCGCAGGCCCGGTATTCTTCAAGGATATACTCCCAGTAATCCGCATCCACCCTGCCCAGCCTCCAGATATTTGCAATAGATCCCAGGAAACCGGGATTTATTTCTTCAAACTCCGGAAGCAGCGACATCCTGATCCGGTTGCGCAAAAAGCTTTTGTCCATGTTGGTGGCATCCAGGACATAATCCTGGCCTGTAGCCTCCAGAAACCCCAGTATACTATCTTTGGGCGTCAGCAAGAAAGGTCTTAATATCCGCCTTTCCGGCACGTAAGCCCGCATCCCGGAAAGCCCGGGCCATCCGGCGCCTCGTTGCAGGCGCATGAGAATATCCTCGGCCAGATCGTTTAAGTGGTGCCCGGTAAGGACATAATCAGCTCCTATCCTTTTGGCCACACCCTGCAGATACCTGTAGCGCAGCCTGCGCGCGGTCTCTTCAATTCCGGTTCTGCGTTTTCCGGCCAGTTTTGAAACCTTGCTGCGACCCTGAAACAATTCGATGTTCAGATCAGTGCAGGTCTTTTGCACAAGAGCCAGATCATCAACAGCTTCCGTGCGCAGCCCGTGGTCCAGGTAAGCTGCCGCCAGTTTCAGGTTAAGACTGGGAGCCAGGTAGTGCATAACCAGGACCAGGGCAGCAGAATCAGGTCCCCCGGAAAAACCGGCGAGAACTTTTTTGTTCTTCAGGTTTACCCCCACCTCCCTGTGCACAAAAGAAGATACGCCAAGACATAAATGCGCCCATTGCGCAGGAAGATTCTGAAGCTTTTCGTAGAACATGCAGACTTACTTGCACATTTTGATTTTTTTGTTTGTGACTATTGTCACAAATTTGGTTTAATGATAAAGGCTCCAGGCAAGCAGGCAAAAAAACAGGCTCCAGCTGATACTTTGCGACAGCCTCTTTCTGAATGCCTGCTTGCAAAGTACATTTTTTGAAACAGGAAAAAAACCCTTGATCCTCAAAAAAAATACAAACTCAGTCAGTTAAAAAAATAAATGAAGGCCATGATCCAACATAATTTTCGGATAGGCCCACGAAAAAACGCTCTCATAACAAACTGAATTGACATAATAAACATAAAACCAGGCTAACAGAATTAATAATTGTTTTTTAGAAATCTAAAAAAATCTTTTTTTGCTTGAAAAAAGCCTTGAGTTTATTTAAATGATGTAAGTTTGTCTTTGCTATTAAAGTCTTCAGAACCAACTGCAGCATGGCATATGTAAACAACTGGCCTGCTTTTAGTCATTTTTATCGTTACCTGTCAGAGGTTGCTGATATTCTTTAAAGAGTGCGGCAAATACCTAGATTTTTGAGGAGAAATTAAATCAAATGCTCAGCCCTGAAGAACAAAAAGCCCAGGATATTATCCAGAAATTCATTCACGACAACATACCGGAATATATCCTGGAAAATGCCCAGGAACTTTACTCTGAAAACGGTATCCACAAGATCAATGTCAACCAGAGGGATCAATACCTTGACCTTGAAGGCAGGATTCAGGGGGAGGATTTTCAGGTATACAACTCCGAAATCGGGCTCAACCTGGACAGTGAAACCATAAACTTTCACTGCAACTGCCCGGAGTCCTTCACCGGAATCTGCAAACACATCGGAGCTACAGCCCTGAAGTTTCTTGCCGGCCTGAGGGAAGAAACAGGTGAAGACACACCTCTCACCAGAACTGAATGGCGGCACACCTTTCGCATCTATTTTGCCACGGAGTTGGAGCCCGAGCCAGGTCAGCATTACCTGGTGTACAGATTTTTTCCGGAACCCGAGCGCCTGCAGGTAGAATTCTACCGGGCCAGGCAGAACAAAAACGGGCTTTCATCGGTACTCAATCCAGTTACCCTGGAACAGATCATCCGCAACCCCAACTGGTGCGAAATATCTCCTCAGCTCCCGGATGTGGTTACCCAGATAGGCTATTCCCTGGACTATTTCGGACACCGGGTGGAAATCCCTTCCGGTCTTTTGACCTGGTTTTTCTGGAGCATCAGAAACGAGTATTATCTGTTCTGGGAAGACACAGAGCAGCCGGTACGCGTGGAAACTACGTCCATGCGCCTGCAGCTTAGTCCCAGGCTCTCAGATGAAGGTCTCGGGTTTGATATCATGCTTGGACGCGAAGGCAAGCTGCCTTTTTCCATCTCAGGAGAAAAAGTATTCTTTTACGGCCAGCTTCCCTTGTGGGTCTGCTGGAAAAACAGTTTTTACCCGGTGCAGACCGGGCTTAATCCCTCCCTTGTCCAGGAACTGGTTTCAGAAGAGCCTGTTATTCCCCACAGTGAAATATCTGAATTTCTGGACAGGGTCTGGACCCGGATTCACACCTCGGACCTTTACGGTCACGAGGAATTTCTGGAACGTATGTCTCCTATTTTTGTACCAGCCAGGTTCAACCCCAAGCTCTACCTGGACGAGGAGGGCAGTCTTCTCACACTTCAGATTCAGAACGTATACGAAACTGAGCACGGAGAAGTCACCCTGCCCGGTCCCAACCAGGACCTGCAGACCGGCAGTTACCAGTTTGAGGGCAAGTCTTTTCTGGTGCGCAGAGAGCAGGCCAAAGAAGAAGAACTTTTGTCCAACCTGCAAAACATTGGTTTCCAATCCAGAAACAACAACATGTGGTTTCTGGAGCCTGAAGAGGCCATAACCTTTCTGCTGGATTCCTATCCCAGACTTGTGGAACAGTACCGGGTATATGGCGAAAAGAATCTTACCCGGTACCGGGTGAGGCTAAGCCCCCCCAATGTTGTGGCCAAGGTGGAAACCTCCAAGGACGACAAGTGGTTTAACCTGGACATCAACGTTGAATACGATGACATACGGGTGCCCATAGAAAAGATCTGGAAGGCCTGGATTCAGGGCAAGCGCTACATCCAGCTCAAGGACGGCTCATACACCAGCCTGCCCGAATCCTGGATCAAAAAGCTTGAACACAAGCTTCAGACCATGGGACTTGATACCCAAAAAGCCCCGAAAAAAAAGTTTCAGAATCACGAAGTCCCTGTCCTGGAAAACATCCTGGAGGACATCGACAATGTACAGGCGGACTCCTTCTGGAACGAACTGCGGGAAAAAATTCACTCTTTCAAAGAAATCAGGCAGATTGATCCCCCTCAAGGGCTTAACGCCGAACTGCGTCCATATCAGCAGCAGGGCCTTAGCTACCTGAATTTTCTTTATGAATACCGTTTCGGAGGTATACTGGCCGATGAAATGGGCCTGGGCAAAACCATCCAGACTCTGGCCTTTTTACAGAAACTAAAGGAAAGCGGCAAAAAAGGCCCTTCCATGATAGTGGTCCCCACTTCGGTTCTGACCAACTGGGAACGCGAGGCGCAGAAATTCGTACCCTCCATGCAGCGTCTGCTCATTTATGGATCCAGAAGATCGGGCATGTTCAAAAAGATTAAACAATCCGACCTGATCATTACTACTTACGCTCTTTTGCGCCGGGATCTGGAAGAACTACAGGAACATGAATACAATGCCATTATCCTGGACGAAGCCCAGAACATCAAAAACCCCAATACCATAACCGCCCGCTCTGTACGCAAGCTCCAGGCGGATTTCAAGCTGTGTCTGTCCGGGACGCCCATTGAAAACAACCTGCTGGAACTCTGGTCCCTTTTCGAATTTCTCATGCCGGGCTTCCTTGGATCGCAGCACGCCTTTCAAAAAGGTTTTGTAAAACCCATAAAGGACGGGGACGAAGAAAGCCTTGGCTACCTGCGCAACCGGGTGAAACCCTTTATAATGCGCCGGACCAAGACCGAGGTGGCCCAGGAACTGCCGCCGAAGGTGGAAAACGTATACTACAGCGCCCTTATGGATGATCAGCTGGATCTCTACTCCGCCCTGGCCAAAAAGCTCAAGGAACAGGTTCTGCAGCGGGTGGATGAAAAGGGAATATCCGCCAGTCAGATGTCCATCCTGGATGCATTGCTCAAGCTGCGCCAGATATGCTGCCACCCCAGGCTTCTCCGGCTGAATATGCCCGGGCTGAATAACAACATTCCTTCAGGGAAGTTTGAAGCCTTCAAGGACCTTACCACCAACATAATCGAGGACGGACACAAGGTCCTGGTATTCTCTCAGTTTGTCCAGATGCTGCATATCATCCGCTCCTGGCTGAATATGAACAAGATCCCCCATGCTTACCTGGACGGTTCCAGCAAAGACCGCCTGGAGCAGGTGGACCTGTTCAACAACAACCCGGACATTCCCATTTTCCTGATCTCCCTCAAGGCTGGGGGCACAGGACTTAACCTCACTGCTGCCGACTATGTTATTCACTATGACCCCTGGTGGAACCCGGCAGTGGAAAACCAGGCCACCGATAGAACGCACCGCATAGGTCAGACCAAACAGGTCTTTTCCTACAAAATGATCTGTGAAAACACGGTGGAAGAAAAGATCCTTAAGCTCCAGGAACAGAAAAAGGGAGTAGCCGAAGCGGTCATCCCCGGACAGAACGCCTGGAAATCTTTGACCCGGGATGACCTGGAAATGCTGTTTGAAGTTTAATGCACATCGTTTTGTATCAACCCCGGATTCCCCACAATACCGGGGCCATAGCCAGACTATGCGCCGCCACAGGGACACCGCTGCAACTGATTGGCCCCCTGGGATTCAGTCTTGAGGACAAGTATCTAAAAAGGGCTGGGCTGGACTATTGGCCATATGTAAAGCTCAGCTCCTGGAAGAACTGGCCGGAGTACCTGCAAAGCCTCAAGCCCAGCGACAGGCTGATCATGACCAGTGCCAGGCAGGGCTTAAGTTATGTTAAGCACGCCTTTTCAATACATGACCACCTGGTCTTCGGCCCAGAGACCTGGGGCCTTCCCGAAAAAATAACCTCCCAGGCCCACAATCTGATAAGGATCCCCATCTGGGGCGCAGTAAGAAGCCTGAACCTCTCCAATGCCGCCGGGATCATTCTTTACGAAGCTTACAGGCAGACAGGAGTCCTGGACAATGCCGTCCATTAGAGTGAAGGGACAAAAGACAGTAAAGGATGTGGTGGGCGGTCGGAGATTTGAACTCCGGACTTCCACCGTGTGAAGATGGCACTCTCACCGCTGAGTTAACCGCCCATAAAAAATAATTTAAAACATACACCAGCAAAGGGCAATACATTTTTTTCATAAACACCCCGGACTGGTCTTGAATAGCCCGTCCTTTTGAAATATAAGGCCTTCTGGTCAGGCTGAAACAAGCTTAAAGTGTTCCCGGAGGAATAATGAATATTTTAGTTACCGGTGGATGCGGATTCATCGGGACCAATTTTATCTACTTCATGCTCAATGAAAGCCAGCACACCCTCATCAATCTGGACAAACTCACCTATGCCGGCAACCTGGAAAACCTCAAGTCCGTGGAGGAAAGGTATTCAGGAACCCGCTACTTCTTTGAACACGGAGACATTTGCGATGCGGAGCTGGTGCCGGAACTGCTCCGCAAATACAGTATTGACGTAATCGTCAACTTTGCAGCTGAATCACATGTGGATCGCTCCATAAACGAACCGGGAATGTTTATCCAGTCCAACACCCAGGGGACATACAATCTTCTGGAATCTTCCCGCCAGGTGGGCATCAAGAAATTTATCCAGATCTCCACCGACGAGGTGTACGGCAGCCTTGGTCCTCAGGGCAGCTTCAAGGAAGACTCCCCTCTGGCCCCCAACAGCCCTTATGCAGCCTCCAAGGCATCTGCCGACCTTTTATGCCGGGCCTTTTTCAAGACCTATGATTTCCCGGTGACCATAACCCGCTGTTCCAACAATTACGGACCGTTCCAGTTTCCTGAAAAACTGGTCCCTCTTACCTTCCTGCGGGCAAGGGAAAACCAGGGTATCCCGGTTTACGGGCAGGGTGAGAACATCAGGGACTGGATTTATGTCTCGGATCATTGTCGGGGGATCAAGCTGTGCATTGAAAAAGCCGGCCCCGGATCCATCTACAACTTCGGAGGAAATGCTGAGTACAAGAATCTGCAGGTCATCAAGAAAATCCTGGACATCATGGGCAAGTCCCACAAGCTCATAAAATTCGTCCAGGACAGGCCGGGTCATGACCTGCGCTACGCCATGGATTTTACCCTGGCCAAAGAAGAGCTGGGGTTCGAGCCCAGCGTCAAGTTCTCTGAAGGCCTGGAATTGACCATCAACTGGTACCTGAACAACAACAAATGGGTAGACTCCATCAAATCCGGGGATTATATCCGCTTCATGGACAAATGGTACAAGGAGCGGGAATGAACACCGGCACTGCCCTGATCACCGGCGGCCGTACAGGGCTTCTGGGACAGGCCCTTGGGCACGTAATGCACATGGAGGGGTTAAATGTCCTGAGGCCCGGGCGAAATGAACTGGATCTGTTTGATGCCCGGCAACTGGAAGACACAATCCGGAAAAATAATATTGACCTGATAGTCAATGCAGCGGCCTATACCAGTGTAGACCAGGCTGAAGAAGACCAGGAAGAAGCCTTTCGCCTGAACAGGGACCTGCCAGGGATACTGGGGCAGGTGTGCCGGGAAAACAATGTGGGCCTTTTGCACTACAGCACTGACTATGTGTTTGATGGAAAAAAAAACATTCCCTACAGTACCGATGATTCTCCCCGTCCCCTTTCGATGTACGGCAAAAGCAAGCTTGCCGGAGAAGAGCTTCTCATGGAAAACCCCTGGGACCGGTTGCTGATAATCCGCTCTGCCTGGCTTTTCGGCCCCTTCAAAACCAATTATGTGCACAAAATGATCCAGATGGCCGAAACCGGCCGACCATTGAACGTCATACATGACCAGGTGGGATCCCCCACATATACACTGGACCTGGCCAGATACTCCATGGAACTGGTGAAAAAACAAACCAGCGGTCTTTTTCACCTGGTGAACAAAGGTCAGGCATCCTGGTGTGAGCTGGCCTCGGAATCCCTTATGTGTGCAGGGTTAAGTTCCAGGGTGAATCCGGTTTCATCAAGGGAATATCCCCAGCAGGCAAAACGCCCGCCTTATTCCGTACTGGATACCTCCAAATTTTCCATGGTCACCGGCATTACTGTGCGCCCCTGGGTACATTCCCTGCGCGAATATGTCTTCCAGCTTCAAGAATGAAGTCCAGTCTAACAGAAACCTTCCATGTTTTTGCCTTTTCTTTGAATTCCGGCTCAGCCTTCCACCTTGACAGAACAGGGCGGCATTGTTAGTTGATTAGCACTCTCAACCTAAGAGTGCTAACGAGGTATATATTATGAACCTGGATCAAAGACAAGCAGATGTTCTGTTCACCATAGTCAGAAGCTATATTCAAAGCGGTCAGCCAGTGGGTTCCAGGACAGTGGCCAGGCAGTCCAGCCTGAACCTGAGCCCTGCATCCATCAGAAACATAATGGCCGATCTGGCTGAAGAAAAATTTATTGAGCAACCGCACACTTCGGCCGGGAGAATACCCTCTACCAAGGGCATCAGATACTACCTGGACTCCAAACTGGACCTGGAACCTCTTCCGGGTGGCCTTGAAGAAACCATCAAATCCTCCCTCTCTGACGTAGGCCCGGATCTGACCAATACCCTGAGCCAGGCCTCCAAGGTCTTGTCCTCCATATCAAACCAGATAAGCCTGGTCATAACTCCCAGTCAGAAAAATATCCGCTGGAAGCATATAGACTTTATTCTGCTGCGCCCGGGTCTGGTCATGTCCATTCTGGTGATGGAAGGCGGCATGGTGCAGAACAAGGTAGTAAGCGTAGACTCCGATATTGGTACTGACGACCTGGTTAAGTTCAGCAATTACTTAAACGACCATTACCAGGGAAAAACCCTGCAACAGGTGCGCACCAGCATAGTTGGACAGATGGAAAAAGCCCGTAAACAATTTGACCACCTTTATCAAAACGCTCTGAAACTGGCCCGGGAGTCCTTCGAACCCAAAAACAACCGCCAGGTTTACGTTGACGGAACGCATTACCTGTTCCAGGACACTGATTTTACGGATCTTTCCAAAATGCGCGAAGTCTTCAGGCTACTGGAAGAAAGGTCCAAGCTGCTTAAGCTGCTGGACAACACCCTGGAAAGTGACGGACTGAGCATACTCATGGGGCAGGAACAGGAGTGGGAAGAACTGAGCGATTACGCGGTCATCTCCTCTCCCTACAGCCTGCAGGACGACTCCGTGGGTCACGTAAGCATTATCGGCCCCACCCGGATGAATTACTCCAGGATAATTCCGGCTGTTGACTTGACTGCTAGAATTCTTAGTCAAATATTTCGTGAACTTTATGAAAACAACAACGATTCAAATTTTAACACTTGATCTGCAAAAAAATCATATCAGGGCAATAGAATAAAAATGGAGGGTTATATATGTCCAGCGAAGATTACAATAAGGAAAAAAAACCAAAAGACAATGAAGCCCGGGATAATGCCCGGGAAGAATATCCTCAGGAGGAAGGCTCCCAAGAACAGGGCGGGGACTACCTCGACTTTTCCGGAGAAGAAGCAGGCGCACAGATTTCGGAACAGGAGATGATAGACCTGTGCAGGCAGAACATCTGCCCCGACTGCGAACTTCTGCGGGAACAGAAAAACCAGGCTCTCAAGGCCATTGCAGACTCGGAAAATTACAAGAAACGTCTGACCCGGGAAAAGGAGGAGTACTGCAAATATGCTGTATCTTCCTTTATTGAGGAAGTCATCCCGGTTATAGACAATCTGGAACTGGCCCTGGAGCACGGGCGCAAGAATGAAGCCTGCAAAGACCTGGTCCAGGGAGTGGATATGACTCTTAACATGTTCTACCAGGTGCTGGAGAAAAACAACCTGAAACAGGTGGGAAACGAAGGGGAAGATTTTGACCCCAACTTCCACGAAGCGATGGCCCAGCAGGAACGCGAGGACATGGACGAAGGCAAGATATGCCAGGTCATGCAGAAAGGGTATCTCCTGGGAGAAAGGCTGGTAAGACCGGCCAAGGTCCTGGTTAGCAAACAGTGTTCCTGAAAAAAATGAGTAGAACCGTCTTTACAACTTTTTCAGGAGACTTATGAATTCAAACAACTTCAAAGACTATTTTAAGGAGGCTTGTTAATATGGGCAAAATAATCGGAATCGACCTGGGAACCACCAACAGTTGCGTATATGTGATGGAAGGCAAGGAAGCCAAGTGCATAAGCAACCCTGAGGGCGGACGCACAACCCCATCCATTGTAGCTTTTACAGATAAAGAACGTCTGGTCGGGGAGATAGCCAAAAGGCAATCCGTGACCAATCCGGAAAAGACAGTTTATTCAGTAAAACGCCTCATGGGCCGGCAGTATGACGACCCGGTTCTCAAAAACTGGATCGAGAGATGTTCCTATAAAATTGTAAAGGGCAAAAACGACGACGCCTACGTCCAGGTGGGCGACAACACATACAGCCCGCCGGAAATCTCGGCCATGATCCTGCAGAAACTCAAAAGCGATGCAGAATCCTATCTCGGGGAAACGGTGACCGAGGCAGTAATTACTGTTCCGGCCTACTTCAACGACAGCCAGCGCCAGGCCACCAAAGATGCCGGACGAGTTGCCGGTCTCGAGGTAAAGCGCATAATCAACGAACCTACTGCCGCATCCCTGGCTTACGGGGCTGACAAGAACGTCAACGAAAAGATAGCGGTTTTTGATCTGGGCGGAGGAACTTTCGATATATCCATCCTGGAAGTGGGGGACAACCTGGTGGAAGTGCGCTCCACTCACGGTGACACCTTCCTGGGCGGAGAGGACTTTGATCAGCGCATCATCAATCACCTGGTGGACCAATTCAAAAAGGAAAACGGCATCGACCTCTCCCAGGATCGTATGGCCCTGCAAAGGCTCAGGGAAGCCGCTGAAAAGGCCAAGAAAGAACTTTCCACCACCATGGAGACGGATATCAATCTGCCCTTTATCACTGCAGATCAAAACGGCCCCAAGCACATGAACATGAAGCTTTCCAGGAGCAAGCTGGAGAGTCTGGTGGAAGATCTGGTGCAAAGGACCATCGGCCCCTGCGAAAAAGCCCTGAGCGATGCAGATCTCAAGGCCAGCGACATCAACCAGGTACTGCTCGTGGGTGGCCAGACCAGGATGCCCCTGGTGCAGAAAAAAGTATCCGAATTCTTCGGCAAGGACCCCAACAAGAGCGTCAATCCCGACGAGGTCGTGGCCATGGGCGCAGCCATCCAGGGTGGCATCTTTGCCGGCGACGTCAAGGATGTCCTGCTTCTGGACGTAACTCCCTTGTCCCTGGGCATTGAAACCATGGGCGGCGTGTTCACCAAGCTTATTGAGCGCAACACCACCATCCCCACCCGCAAGAGCCAGATATTTACCACTGCTGCGGATAATCAACCTTCGGTTTCCATTCATGTGCTCCAGGGTGAGCGCCCCATGTCAGCCGACAACATGACCCTGGGCCGCTTTGAACTCACCGGCATTCCCCCGGCGCCCCGCGGTGTGCCTCAGATCGAGGTGACCTTTGACATTGACGCCAATGGCCTGGTCAACGTTTCAGCCAAGGATACCGGCACCGGCAAGGAGCAGTCCATCCAGATCACTGCTTCCAGCGGACTGTCCGAGGATGAGATCAACAAACTCATCAAGGATGCAGAAAGCCATGCCGAGGAAGACCAGAAGAAACAGAAACTCATTGAAGCCAGGAACCATGCAGACACCCTGATATACACCACTGAAAAGTCCATCCGGGATCTGGGCGACAACCTGGATGCCGAACTCAAGGCGGACATTGAGAACAAGATCCAGGAACTCAAAAAAGTTCAGGAGGGTGATGACGAGGAGGCCATCCGCAAGGCCACTGAAGACCTGTCTCAGGCTTCGCACAAGCTGGCGGAAAAGCTCTATGCCCAGAAGACCCAGTCCGGCGAGGCCGGCGGGGAAGCTCAGGATGATGCTCAGGCCCAGGCCGGGCAGCATGGAACCCAGAGCGCTGACGAAGATGTGGTTGACGCTGATTACACCGAGGTTAACGACAAGAAATAATTGTCTTGACAGCAGCTTGAACCAGTTTCTATTCTAGCCCGGGTACTAAACGGCCCGGGCTTTTTTTATCCTTTGCGAGCTTCGCTTGTCACGCCCTGGCGTGATTAATGCGTAAGCACCTCGAAGCGGATTTAACTGGTCGCCTTTGCGTGAGAAAAATTTTTAGGTTGCGGGCAGGACCCGCGTTAGCATTAAATAACCGTCAAGCTTAACAACCATGCACAAAACACAATTTATTATATACATCCTGCTCCTCTTTTTCATTGCCGGATGTGCGGAAAAAAAAGTAGTCACAGACCCGCCCAGACCGGACCTGCAGCAAAGAGCAAGTCAGGCCTGGGAAGCCCGGAATCATTCAACAGCCCAGAAGCTCTATTCCCGGCTACTACAGGAGTTTGACCTGGAAAAAGAAGATGAGGCTCTGGCCTGGCAAAGGCTGGCCGTCAGTGCAGGCGAAAACCGCGACTACCAGAAATCCAGGCAGGCCCTTGACAAATGGGCCGCACTGAACCCCGGGGCTGAAAAAAAATGGCAGTGGCACTATTATTACTCTGGCGCGTTAAAAGAAACTGAGACAGAGCAGAAATACGTCCGCTATCTCCAGAGTCTTTACACGGATGACTCTAGACCGTTTGAACTAAGACTCCAGGCAGCCATGAACCTGGCAGAACACCATTTGGACAGCCAGAGGTACCTGGAAACGATGGACGTTCTAAAAAATATCTACCACCTTGCTTATACAGATGAGCAAAAGGCCTGGATTGAAGAATTCAGCAGCAAGCTTTTTTTAGAGATAGACCTGGAAGAACTTGAAAGCGCTTCTGAGTTCATGGACAGGGATCAAAAACTCTACTTTCCGGACAATCTTTTCTGGTGGTCCTATTTAATCAGCCGTCTCCAGGACGACCATGACCAGTGGCAGTCCCTGCGTCCCAGAATGATTGAACTGGCCAGGCAAAGCGAGCTGGTTTACCGGGCTCCCCTGAACAACATAATTAAAAAGTGGGAAGAAAAACTGGGCAAGCCCGCTCCGGTCATGGCTCTTCTACTGCCCCTCAGCGATGATTATTCCTCTGTGGGCTGGAAAATCATGCGTGGAGCAGGACTTGCCCACTGGGACCTTTTAAGTAGCGGATTGGAGGTGAAGGTAAAAACCATCAACACAAACAACCCCGGCTGGATTGAGGAACTGAAGCAGATGCAGAACGTTTCCCTGGCCGGCGGTCCTCTGTCCGGAAGAGACTGGGACAGGATACTCGAAAAGGACCTGCACCGGGAAATGGTTTTCCTGACCTTTCTGCCCTCCATGGAAGAGGAAGGCAGTCAGGGATGGCGTTTTTTCCCCAGTGCCAGAGACCAGGTCCGATCTCTTCTTGAACTGGGTATTCAAGAGATGGACATCAAAAATTTTGCGGTAATGTATCCGGAGGAGGATTTCGGCCGCTCTTATGCGGAAACCTTCTGGGAGGAAGCCCGGAACATGGATGCTGAAGTCAAGGGTATTCAAAGCTACCCCACTGACGACCATTCCAGCTGGAATCGAATCGTGTCCTCGTTTCTGGACATAACCGATCCAACCGACCCTTTCCTGGATCCTGAGCCCGGATTTGAGGCGGTATTTATTCCGGACACTTTGTCCAGGGCCCAGGGACTCATCCCTCAATTTTTCTACTTTAATGTCGACCACCTGGTATTTCTGGGCCCTATGCTCTGGTACCAGGGATACTCTCCCGGGACCCTGGAACAGCAGTTCTTCTCTCTGGCCCTTAGCTGCGGAGCCTGGAACAGCCACAATCCTTCTCCCCCGGCCAGGAAGCTGAGTAAGGGTCTGGAAGACACCCTGCAGGGTGAAGCGGATCTCTGGGTGGCCCTGGGCTACGATTTTGTTCGTTTCGCCTCAAGACTGGAAGATATGCCATCCCCTGAGAACAGTGATGAAGTCAACCGCATTTTGTCCGGCAACGAGTTCAACTCCTGGAGCATGGCCCCCATCAACTGGGACGTTAAGGGCAAAGCCTCTCAAGACCTGTTTGTATTCCGGATGGATCGCCATGAGCTTCAACCTGCGGACCCTGAAGCTCTTAAATGGACAATAGAAGCCAGACAACAAAGAAGAGCCATGTGGCTGGAGCGCTTAAGAGAGCAGAAAAGAGAGGAAGAATCTCAGCAGATGCAGTAATTTTCCGGCAACCTGATTCGCAGCCTGCAAAAAAATTTCAGGATAGCCAGAATAATCCATAATCCACTATATCAGGAGAATGCAGCAGTGAATATTGATAAAGAATACGTCAGCAGGATAGCTGCACTGGCCAGGCTGGAAACATCCTGGGAGCAGGCCGAAAAATTTGCAGGCCAGTTCCGGGACATAATTGGCTACATGGACACCCTCAACCGGGTGGACACTTCCGGAGTGGAGCCTTTTTACTCCCCCTCGGAAAACATATCCGTGCTGCGAGAGGATGAAATCCGAAAAACCAGCGAGCGCAGCGAGATATTGGCCAATGCCCCGCACCATGACGGAGAATACTTTATTGTACCCAGGATAATCTAGCCAAAAGGTGAATCCAATTGTATAAAGACGTGAGAACACTCTGCTCAACCAGGCAACTGCTGCAAAAAAAAGAAATCAAGGCCTCTGATGTGGTGCAAAAATGCCTGGAGAACATCCGGAAAACCGAACCAGGCATCAAGGCCATGCTCTGCCTCCGGGAAGAAGAGGCCATGAAACAGGCCCGGGAAATGGACCGGCAGGGTCCGGACCAGGACAGGCCATTGTGGGGTATTCCCATGACCATCAAGGATGTCATCTGCACCCGGGATACTCCCACTACCTGCGGATCCAGAATCCTGGAGAACTTCGTGCCCGGCTATGACGCAACCCTGGTGCAGCGGCTCAAGCAGGCCGGGGCAATAATTCTGGGAAAAACCAACATGGACGAGTTCGCCATGGGTTCATCCACTGAAAACTCGGCCCTGCAAACAACATCCAATCCCTGGGATCTGTCCCGGGTGCCCGGCGGCTCCAGCGGAGGATCGGCCGCATCCATGGCCGCAGCGCAGGCTCTGGGCTCCATAGGGACCGATACCGGGGGCTCCATACGTCAGCCGGCATCATTTTGCGGAGTGGTGGGCATGAAGCCCACCTACGGCCGGGTTTCCAGATATGGACTCGTGGCTTTTGGTTCTTCCCTGGATCAGGCCGGCCCCATGACCCTGAGCGTACAAGACAGCGCAGCAATTTTAAACGTCATATCCGGACACGATCCTCTGGACTCCACTTCTTCTAACGCCCCTGTTCCGGACTACCTGAGTGCCCTGGAAAAAAGAAAAGATCTGCGGGGCCTGCGCATAGGACTTCCCCGGCAGTACTGGGAAGAAAAAATGAGTCCGGAAGTGGAGGCGGCCTGTAAAAAGGCCCTGGAAGCCATCCGGGAATCTGGCGCTGAAACTGTACCCACAGACCTGCCCCATACAGAACACGGGGTGGCTGCTTACTATATCATTGCCATGGCCGAGGCTTCTTCCAACCTGGCCCGCTTCGACGGGGTCAGATACGGTTACAGGGACCAGGAAGCCCTGGAACTCATGGACATGTATCGCCGCACCAGATCCAGGGCACTGGGAGAAGAAGTCCAGCGCAGGATCATGATCGGCACCTATGTCCTTTCCGCCGGATATTATGATGCCTATTTCAAAAAGGCAGCCCAGATACGCAGGCTCATTCACCAGGATTTTATGCTGGCCTTTAAAGAATGTGACCTGCTTTGCTCCCCGGTGGTTCCCTTTACCGCCTTTAGTCTGGGAGAGAACGTGGACGATCCTCTGCAGATGTATCTTACGGACATCTTTACCACCTCTCTTAACCTGGCCGGCCTTCCCGGAATAAGCATACCTGCGGGAACAGGCAATGAAACAGGCCTGCCCGTGGGCATTCAGTTCATGGGCCCTGCATTCGGGGAAGAGCTTTTGTTGCAGGCAGCCAACATTTTAGAGCAAAGTCTTCCCGCCCTGCCCTTTCCTGCTGCACTTAACCAATGAAAATATCAGTGGCTTTAAGCGGGGGGCTGGACAGCCTGGCCTCCCTGGTAATGCTAAAAGAAGAGGGGTATGATGTCCTGGCCATACATGCCCGTTTTTTTGCCCGCCAGGATGAGCGTCTGGAAAAAAGACTTGAGGACATCTGTACCAGCCTGGGCCTGGACCTGCATGTGCCGGACCTGAGCGATGTTTTTGAGGCCCGGGTGGTACAGCCCTTTGTCCAGGATTACCTGGATGGACTGACCCCCAATCCTTGCGCCCGCTGCAACAGGTGGATAAAATTTGGACTGTTGCTGGACCAGGCACTTGGACTTGGGGCCATGTCCCTGGCCACCGGCCATTATGCCGGTCTGGAAAACCGCCGGTCAGGTCCTGTTTTGAAAAGGGCTCTGGACCGGGACAAAGACCAGAGTTATTTTTTGTGCCTTGTGCCCCCAAACCGGCTGGCCAGGGCAGTGTTTCCCATGCACGGGCAGTACAAATCCCGCATGGGTGATTTTCTTCAAAGCAGAAATATCCACGTACCCGTAAGTGAGGAAAGCAACGAGATATGTTTCATCCCCGGAGATTACCGGGATTTCATAGCCGGCAGACTAAAGGGACACCAGCATCCCGCCCCGGGACCCATAGTTGATTCTTCGGGCCGCACCCTGGGCCGGCACTTGGGGCTGTGGCGCTACACACCGGGACAAAGACGCGGACTGGGGATTGCCTTCAAATATCCTTTATACGTGCTGCAAAAAGATCTCTCCAGCAACACTCTGGTTGTAGGATCCAGGGAAGAACTGGGTATCCGTGAGTTTAAAGCCGGTGAACTGAACATTCTTGAAAACCCATGCAACTGGCCACAAGAGCTCCTGATCCAGACCAGATACCGCCAGAATCCCCGCCCTGCAGAAATAAAACTGCACCAGGACCGTATGAGTGTGCGCTACAAAGGGGAGCCAGGCCTGCCGGTGCCTGGACAGGTGGCTGCAGTTTATTCCCCGGAGGGTCAGGTCCTGGCCGGGGGGATTATTCAACAGGTATAGCCGGTTAATACATGTCGTTAGAGTCCTTCTTTCTGGCCACCCTGGGATGCAGGGTTAACCAGTACGAATCCCAGGCCATTTCCGAGGCCCTGCAGAGACAGGGCCTGGTCCAGGTAGACCGGCCGGAACAGGCCGGAAATATTTATGTCAACTCCTGTGCAGTAACCGCCAGGGCTGTGCAGGACTTGAAAAAAAACCTGCGCCGCCTGCACAGCCAGGCCCCGCAGGCCCGCATCATAGTCACCGGCTGTGCCGCCCAGGTCTTTAAGGAAGAGCTGAACGCCCTGAAAGAAGTAGACCTGGTGGTTCCGCAGTCCAGCAAAACCTCTCTTCTGACCTCTTCCTTTCCGGACTCTGCAGCAGGGGAGTCTGGCCAGGACTTCTTTATAAGCAAATACTTCCGGGCCAGGCCGGTGGTCAAGGTCCAGGACGGCTGTTCCAGGGGATGTTCCTACTGTATAGTCCCCCGCACCCGCGGTGCGCCTTCCAGTCGTTCCCCGGAACTGGTCCTTGGAGAAATCCAGGGCCTTTTGAACACGGGCTACAGAGAAATAGTCTTGAGCGGGATCAATCTGGCCCTGTACGGGGTGGACCTGGACACCAAACAGGATTTCTGGAGTCTGGTCCACCACCTGGAACAACACCTTGCCCCGGAGTGGAAAGGCAGAATGCGCCTGCGGCTCAGTTCCCTGGATCCGGCTCAGATAGACTCCCGGGCCCTGGACATCCTTTCCTCTTCCAGCCTGCTCTGCCCGCATTTTCATCTGGCCCTGCAAAGCGGGAGCCCGAAGGTTCTGGCCCGCATGCGCCGCAGCCATTATCATCCCCGGAATGTAATCTCCCTTGTTAAAAGCCTGGAAAACACCCTGCCCCTTTTTGCCCTGGGAGCAGACATCCTGGTGGGATTTCCCGGAGAAGGCCCGGCAGAATTTGATTCTACCCGGGAATTGATAAAGACCCTTCCCCTGGCCTACGCCCACGTGTTCACCTATTCTAAAAGACCTGACACCCCTGCTGCCGGATACCCGGACCAGGTTGAAGAGCATATCAAGAATCAAAGATCCCGGGAAATAAAAGAGATCCTGCAGCATAAGAGATACGGATTTACAAACAGACTGTTGCAGGAAAAAAAATTACATCTGGTCATGGAAACCCCTTTCAAGGGCATGAGCGAGTACTACCTGGAATGTTTTTTAAAGGATAGCTCAGAAGGATTAAAGCCAGGCGACACTGCCGGCGTAACCCCGTTCGGTATCCAGGAGTCCAAGCTTTTGGTTGAAGTACTTGCGCATAGCTGGTAATATCACTTTTATCGGGTCTGGATTCTACTTGTTTTAGCGACTTATTCCTGAAACCTTGCTTGCCCCGTGTATTTTCTTCCAATACACTGGGGTCATAAAAAACAAGAACCACGCTAAAAAGCGTGGCAGAAAAGCTTTGCTGAAGGCGGGGGTTCGTCACTAGGCGCTGGAATTATTCCGCTTTTTTCTCATGCTACTGCCTTTGTCGGTGTCGGGGTCGGTATCGGAATCGGTATCGAAAGTTTCGGACAGCATATTACATGACTTTGCTTCTGAATTTGATTCTGACTTCGACCCCGATACCGATACCGATTCCGACCCCGATGATAAGTGTTGGCACGGAAACTTAAGTGATCAGGGGCATTGTTTTCGCTTGGTTTGCGGGCACAGCCCGCCTTAGCTAAATACTGCCTGCAAGGTTCCCATATTTTTATGAGTCATCCGGAAACACCCGGGCCGGGCAAACTGTTTCTGT